>ENA-OSJC01002745-OSJC01002745.1-marine-metagenome-genome-assembly--contig:-NODE-2745-length-13007-cov-10.655839_pt1 | contig 13007 bp, 6 predicted proteins | sample MGYA00237885_ERZ534234 | MGnify/ENA primary metagenome ERZ534234 (study PRJEB26413, sample SAMN06343907) | marine metagenome | isolation source: coastal waters | place: Atlantic Ocean: West Antarctic... | reverse complement strand
TTATCGCCTGCTTGACCTTGATCAAGTAATTTACGGAACATTTCAACACCTGTACAAATTGTTTTTACTGTATCTTTCAAGCCAACAATTTCAATTTCTTCATTAATTTTCACAACACCACGCTCAACACGGCCAGTCACCACAGTGCCTCGACCTGAGATTGAGAACACATCTTCTACTGGCATTAAGAAAGGGCCATCAATTGCTCTTACTGGCTCTGGGATGTAAGTATCCAATGCTTCAGCTAATTTAAGAATTGCTGGTTCACCTATCTCTGATTGGTCACCTTCCAATGCTTTAGTAGCAGAACCCATGATGATAGGAATATCATCGCCTGGGAAATCGTATTTACTAAGCAGTTCACGTACTTCCATTTCAACTAATTCTAATAATTCTTTATCATCCACCATGTCGGCTTTATTCAAGAACACAATAATATGAGGAACACCCACTTGTCTTGATAAAAGAATATGCTCGCGAGTTTGAGGCATTGGTCCATCAGCAGCAGAACACACAAGTATTGCACCATCCATTTGTGCAGCACCAGTAATCATATTTTTTACATAATCAGCATGGCCTGGACAGTCAACGTGAGCATAATGTCGTTTTTCTGTTTCATATTCAACGTGTGAAGTATTAATTGTTATACCACGTGCTTTTTCTTCTGGTGCTGAATCAATTTCAGCAAAGCTTTTTGTATCGCCACCAAATTTTTTAGTGAGCACAGTTGAGATTGCAGCTGTTAGTGTAGTTTTTCCATGATCTACGTGGCCAATAGTGCCAACGTTAACATGTGGTTTGGTACGCTCAAATTTCCCTTTAGCCATAATATATTGTCCTTAAAATTACTGTTTATTAATAATTGCATCCGCAATATTTCTTGGTGCTTCAGCGTAATGTTTAAATTCCATAGAGTAAGTAGCGCGACCTTGTGATAATGATCTTACAGTGGTTGAATAACCGAACATTTCTGCAAGAGGCACCTCTAATCGAAGCACTTTTCCTGTAGCATTATCATCCATACCTTGAATAATCCCTCTCCTAGAAGATAAATCACCCATTACATCCCCCATATATTCTTCAGGAGTTTCAACTTCAACTGCCATCATTGGTTCTAAAATAATTGGGTCTGCTTTTTTACATCCATCTTTGAATGCAAATGATGCTGCCATTTTAAATGCATTTTCGTTTGAGTCAACATCATGAAAAGATCCATCATAAAGAGTTACTTTAATATCCTCAACTGGATATCCAGCTAGCACTCCTGATGTAATTGATTCTTTTAACCCTTTATCGACTGCAGGGATAAATTCCCTCGGTACCGATCCACCTTTTATTGAATCAACAAATTCATAGCCTTTTCCTGCTCCATTTGGCTCAATCTTCAGCCATACATGGCCATATTGGCCTTTACCACCAGATTGTTTAACAAATTTACCCTCTGCCTCTACCGTTTTTTTAATTGCTTCCCGATAAGCTACTTGAGGTGCTCCTATATTTGCATCAACCGTAAATTCTCGCTTCATTCTGTCAACCAAAATCTCCAAATGAAGCTCTCCCATTCCGGAGATAATTGTTTGATTAGTTTCCTCATCCGTCTTTACTCTAAATGATGGGTCTTCTTGAGCAAGCCTTCCTAAAGCAATTCCCATTTTTTCTTGATCCGCTTTTGTTTTTGGTTCTACTGCAACATGGATTACTGGTTCAGGGAAAATCATACGTTCAAGAATAATTGGTTTTTTCAAATCACAAAGTGTTTCACCAGTCGTTACGTCTTTTAAGCCAACCGCTGCAGCTATATCTCCTGCTCGAACTTCTTTGATTTCTTCACGATTATTAGCATGCATTTGAAGAATTCGCCCAATCCGTTCTTTTTTCCCGTTAATCGAGTTTAAAACTGTATCGCCAGCTTTCACTACACCTGAATAAACTCTGAAGAAAATCAATTGACCAACAAATGGATCAGTTGCAATTTTAAATCCTAATGCGGCAAATGGGGCATCGTCTGATGGCTTACATGTCATTGGCTTACCTGACTCATCCTCACCTGGAGTTTCATCTATATCAACAGGCGAAGGCATATATTCAATTACTCCGTCAAGCATTGCTTGCACACCTTTGTTTTTAAATGCTGAACCACACACCATAGGGACTATTTCGTTCGCTAAGGTTCTGATACGTATACCTTTTTTAATTTCTTCTTCAGACAAATCTCCTGTCTCAAGATATTTATTCATTAAATCTTCATTTGCCTCAGCAGCAGTTTCTATCATATTATCTCGCCACTTTTTACAAATATCGACTAAATCCGTTGGTATATCCTTATATTCAAAAGTAACTCCGTTATCTTCCTCATTCCAGATAATTGCTTTCATTTTTACAAGATCAACAACACCAGAAAACGTTTCGGCAGCGCCAATTGGAACTTGAATAGGAATTGGATTTGCTTTTAATCTTGACTTCATTTGGTCATAAACTTTGAAAAAATCTGCTCCAGCACGATCCATTTTATTTACAAATGCAAGACGAGGTACCTTATATTTATTTGCTTGACGCCATACAGTTTCTGATTGTGGTTGAACTCCTCCAACTGCACAATAAACCATGCATGCACCATCTAAGACACGCATTGAGCGTTCAACTTCAATTGTGAAGTCAACGTGGCCAGGAGTATCAATAATATTAATACGATGTTGGTCAAACTGATTACTCATACCCTTCCAGAAGCATGTTGTAGCTGCTGAGGTAATTGTTATACCTCTTTCTTGCTCTTGCTCCATCCAATCCATTGTAGCGGCACCATCATGTACCTCACCAATTTTATGATTAACACCTGTATATAGCAAAACCCTCTCTGTTGTTGTTGTTTTACCAGCATCAATATGAGCACTAATACCTATATTTCTGTAACGTTCAATGGGAGTTATTCGGGCCACTTAATATACCTTTAACAAAAATTAAAAACGGAAATGTGAGAAGGCTTTGTTTGCTTCAGCCATACGATGAACTTCTTCTCTTTTTTTCATCGCTGACCCTTTATTTTCAGATGCTTCCATAAGTTCGGCAGCTAGGCGTAAATCCATTGATTTTTCACCTCTTTTTCTAGCTGCATCTCTCAACCATCTCATTGCAAGAGCAGATCTTCTTGAAGGCCTTACCTCGACAGGCACTTGATAATTAGCCCCGCCTACTCGTCTACTTTTTACTTCGACCAATGGTCTTAAATTATCAATTGCTAATGAAAATACTTCAATTGGATCTTTACCACTTTTAGTTTGTATTTGCTCAAAAGCTCCGTAAATCAATCTTTCTGCAACTGATTTTTTACCGCTAGTCATCAATACATTTACAAACTTAGAAACCTCTTGGCTTCCAAATTTTGGATCTTGAAGAATTTGTCTTTTTGGAACCTCTCTACGTCTTGGCATGTCTCGTAACCTCTATATTTAAATTAAGCTGCTTTTGGGCGTTTAGTCCCATATTTAGAACGACCTTGTTTCCTATCTTTTACCCCTGAAGTATCTAAATTACCTCGCACCATATGATATCTGACACCCGGCAAATCCTTCACTCGACCCCCTCGAAGTAAAACAACTGAATGTTCTTGGAGATTATGCCCCTCTCCACCAATATAACTAATCACTTCGTATCCAGTAGTCAAACGAACCTTGGCTACTTTTCTTAAAGCAGAATTTGGTTTTTTTGGTGTAGTAGTATACACACGAGTACAAACACCCCTTTTCTGAGGGGAAGCCTCAAGCGCAGGGACCTTGCTTTTTTCAATCACTCTTTTTCTGGCCTTACGTATTAACTGATTAGTTGTAGGCATTACCTTTCCTTTTATTTAACATACTTTTATTTAAAAAAAACCATTCTAAACTGTTTCGGAACTTATTTCCGAAAAAGGCGAGAATTGTATTTTGCTTCGCTCATAATGTCAACTGAAATTACTTAGTTGACTCTTTAATTTCTAGATTATTATCAACAGATTCTTGAGGATTTGACTCCTCATTCACTTCTGTCTCCTTAATCTCGGCAGATGGAGCAAATGCTTCTTCCGCTTTCTCTAAATTACTCATTTCACCTTCTGTACCATCTACTTTTGCATTCTTTGCATTAATTTTTGCATCAGCAACTTCTTTTCTATTGAGATGATACGCTAATCCAGTACCTGCAGGAATTAATCGACCGACAATTACATTTTCTTTTAAGCCTCTTAATTCATCTCGCTTCCCAAGGATCGCAGCTTCTGTTAAAACACGGGTAGTTTCTTGGAAAGATGCAGCAGAAATAAATGAATCTGTTGATAGTGATGCTTTTGTAATACCTTTTAAAACAGGCTCATATTCAGCTTCTTTTTTCTTCTCAGCTCTCATAAGATCGTTAACCTTAAATACTTCTGCACGCTCAAGCTCTTCACCATTGATAAGTGATGTACCCCCAGCTTTAGTAATTCTCACTCGTCTAAGCATTTGTCTTACTATTACTTCGATATGCTTATCATTTATTTTTACACCTTGAAGTCTATAAACATCTTGAACTTCATCGATGATATATCTTGCAAGAGCTTCTCTACCTTGAAGCCTTAAAATATCGGCTGGGTCTGCTGGGCCATCAACGATAACTTCACCCTTAGTAACTACCTGTCCATCATGCGCGGTTACATGCTTATCTTTAGGAATTAAAAATTCACTAGCAATTCCATCTGAATCAGTAATAACTAAACGTTGCTTACCCTTTGTATCCTTACCAAAAGATACGGTGCCTGTATTCTCAGCTAATACGCCTGCATCCTTAGGGGACCGGGCTTCAAATAGCTCTGCTACTCTAGGCAAACCTCCGGTTATATCTCTAGTTTTAGAGGATTCCTGAGGAATCCTTGCGATGATATCACCCTTCTTAACTGCTTGATTATCTGTAACAGTGATGATGTATCCAAGTTGGAATGTTATGTTAACTGGATTATCTGTTTCATTTAATTTTACTTCTTTACCTTTATTATCTAACAACTTAATTTGTGGCCTTAGTCCTTTTGATTGACCAGATTTTTGTTTAGATTCAACAACAACAAGTGTTGATAATCCAGTAACGTCGTCTATTTGTTTGGCTACGGTTACACCTTCTTCAACATTTTCAAACTTTGCAATTCCTTCATGTTCAGAAATAATGGGCCTATTGTGCGGATCCCAAGTGGCCATTACCATACCAGCTTTTACAGTTTGAGCATCATCTGCTAATAAAGTTGCGCCGTAAGGAACCTTATGAGATTCTCGCTCTCTTCCAGCTTCATCTTCAATAATAAATTCTCCATTTCTTGAAACAACTACTTTTTCACCATTGGCATTTGTGACTAATCTCATTACTTTATATCTAACTTTTCCTGCAGATTTATTCTCTATCTGGCTTACAGATGCTGCTCTTGAAACTGCACCGCCAATATGGAATGTTCTCATAGTTAGCTGTGTTCCAGGTTCACCAATTGATTGAGCTGCTATAACTCCAACCGCCTCTCCTTGGTTGATTAAATTACCTCGACCAAGATCTCTACCATAACATTTAGCACAAATACCGTAACGAGTCTTGCAAGTAAGTGCGGTCCTAACTGTTATTTCATCTATACCCAAGGTCTCAATTTTTTCAACCTCATCTTCCCCTAAAAGAATGCCTGCATTATAAAGAATCTCTTGTGTCTCTGGATTTAATATGTCAAATGCAGAAACTCTACCTAAGATTCTGTCGCTTAGTGGTGTCACTGTTTCGCCACCTTTAACTAATGCCTTAGTTAATAGACCTTCATCTGTTCCGCAATCAAGCTCTGTAACTACAAGGTCCTGAGTTACATCAACCAACCTTCTCGTTAAATAGCCCGAATTTGCAGTTTTAAGTGCTGTATCTGCTAAGCCTTTTCGTGCCCCGTGAGTAGATATAAAGTATTGCAACACGTTTAATCCATCACGAAAGTTTGCTGTAATCGGAGTCTCAATAATTGAACCATCTGGCCTAGCCATTAAGCCTCGCATTCCGGCTAACTGTCTAACCTGAGCTGCAGATCCCCTGGCGCCTGAATCAGCCATCATGTATATAGCGTTAAATGATTCCTGACGCATTGGATTTCCCTTCTCGTCTTTCACTACTTTATCATTTACATCCGTCACCGGTTCATCTTGCAATTGTTTCATCATTGCGTCAGCAACTTTGTCACCTGTTCGGCCCCATATGTCTACCACTTTGTTATATCTTTCCCCTTGGGTAACAAGCCCAGAGGAATATTGGTCTTCAATTTCTTGTACCTCAGACCTTGCATCTTCCAGCAATTGTTCTTTTTCAGCTGGTATCTTCATATCATGAACAGTAATAGACATCCCTGATTTTGTAGCATATTTATAACCCATATTTTTCAAGTTATCTGCAAGAATTACTGTATCGCGAATTCCTATCTTTCTAAATCCAACATTAATAAGTTTTGATATCTCTTTTTTCTTCAAGCTCCTATTAATTAAATCGAAGGGTAATCCAGCCGGTAAAATTTCTGATAATAAGGCTCTACCTACAGTTGTTTCATACCTGTTAACTTTTAAAGTAGTGCTATTATCAAAATTTAATTCATATTCGTTAATTCTAACTGTAGCCCTTGCGTGAAGATCTACATTACCATTATCATAAGCACGTCTTACTTCATCAACATCAGCAAATTTCATACCTTCGCCTTTAGCCGCAATTTTTTCTCTTGTTAAATAATATAGCCCTAAAACAATATCCTGTGATGGCACAATAATTGGCTCGCCATTTGCAGGCGATAAAATATTGTTAGAAGCTAACATTAGAGTTCTGGCTTCCATTTGAGCCTCGATAGACAATGGAACATGAACAGCCATTTGATCACCATCAAAATCTGCATTAAAGGCTGCACAAACTAATGGGTGAAGCTGAATTGCTTTACCTTCAATTAATACTGGCTCAAAAGCCTGAATACCTAGCCTGTGAAGGGTTGGTGCTCTATTTAAAAGCACTGGATGTTCTCTAATTACATCTTCCAAAATATCCCATACTTCTGGTCCCTCTTCTTCTACCTTTTTCTTTGCTGCTTTAATGGTAGTGGCTAATCCTAAAATCTCTAATTTATTAAAAATAAATGGTTTAAACAGCTCAAGTGCCATTTTTTTTGGCAATCCACATTGGTGTAATTTTAATTGCGGTCCAACAACAATAACTGAACGTCCAGAATAATCTACCCTTTTTCCTAATAAGTTCTGTCTAAATCGACCACCTTTGCCTTTAATCATATCGGCTAATGATTTTAGCGGTCTCTTATTTGCTCCTGTCATCACTTTTCCACGGCGACCATTATCAAGTAAAGAATCCACAGACTCTTGCAACATTCTCTTTTCATTTTTTACAATAATCTCAGGAGCTCTTAAATCAAGTAGACGACGAAGTCGATTATTTCTATTAATAACTCTTCGATATAAATCATTCAAATCAGACGTCGCAAATCGTCCACCATCAAGAGGAACTAATGGCCTTAGCTCAGGAGGTAATACTGGTAAAATATCTAATATCATCCACTCTGGTTTAATTCCAGAACTCTTGAAAGCTTCTAAAACTTTTAATCTTTTTGCAAGTTTTTTTTGTTTAGCTTCAGAACTAGTTGCTTTTAATTCTTCATATAATTCTTCAACTACTTCATTAATTTTAATTGATTTCAAAAGTTCTTTAACGCCTGCAGCGCCCATCACAGCATTAAATTCATCACCAAATTCTTCAACTTTAGACAAATAATCATCTTCAGATAGTAATTGACCTTTTTTGAGTTCTGGAACCATTCCAGGCTCAGTTACCATATACGCCTCAAAATATAAAACCCTTTCTATATCTCTCAAAGGTATATCAAGGACCATTCCTAATCGACTTGGTAAGCTCTTAAGAAACCAAATGTGTGCTACAGGGCTTGCAAGATCTATATGGCCCATTCTCTCTCGCCTTACTTTTGATAAAGTAACTTCCACACCACATTTTTCGCATATAACGCCACGATGTTTTAACCTCTTATACTTTCCGCATAAACATTCATAATCTTTTGTTGGTCCAAAAATCTTTGCACAAAAAAGACCGTCTCTCTCTGGTTTAAAGGTCCTATAATTAATAGTCTCTGGTTTCTTTACTTCGCCAAAAGACCAAGACCTAATTTTTTCTGGAGATGCTAAAGCAATTTTAATTGCATCAAATTCTTGTTGCTGTGTAGTCTGTTTAAATAGATCTAGTAATGCTTTCATGTGTGATCTCCTTAGTTTCTATCTAGGTCAATATCAATTGCTAATGAACGAATTTCTTTAGTTAAAACATTAAATGATTCAGGCATACCTGCATCTATCTTGTGTTCGCCTTTGACAATGTTTTCATATACTTTCGTTCTACCTGTAACGTCATCTGATTTAACAGTGAGCATTTCCTGAAGCGTATAAGAGGCTCCATAGGCTTCTAAAGCCCATACCTCCATCTCTCCGAATCGTTGACCACCAAATTGAGCTTTACCTCCCAAAGGTTGTTGAGTAACTAGCGAATAAGGCCCAGTTGATCTGGCATGCATTTTATCATCGACTAAATGATGGAGTTTTAATACGTGCATATAGCCAACTGTTACATGTCTTTCAAAGGGTTCGCCAGTTCTTCCATCATATAACTTAACTTGGGTTTTTTTCGCAGAAAAATCTAATAACTTAGTATGCTCACTATCATCTGGATAAGCCAAATCTAACATCTGTTGTATATCTGATTCTGCGCCACCATCAAAAACAGGTGTTGCAAAAGGAACTCCGCCTGTTAAGTTTGAAGCCAGCTCTTTTATCTCGTCATCTTTTAATGATTTAATATCTTCTGCTTTACCCGATGACTCATTGTAAATTTTCTCTAGATAATTTCTAACCTCAGAAATCTTTTCCTCTTTTTGCAACATTTCATTTATTCTGTCTCCAAGACCTTTGGCAGCCCAGCCTAAATGAACCTCAAGAAGTTGTCCAATATTCATTCTTGATGGCAAGCCAAGCGGATTTAAAACAATATCTAATGTTGTGCCATCAGCCATGTAAGGCATGTCTTCTTGCGGCGCAATTTTAGAAATAACCCCTTTATTACCATGTCGACCTGCCATCTTATCCCCTGGCTGAATTCTTCTTTTCACGGCTAAGTAAACTTTAACCATTTTTTGAACACCTGGGGGCAATTCATCTCCTTGAGTTAGCTTACGTTTTTTCTCTTGATAGCGACTATCGAATTCTTTTTTTGCTCTAGTTAAATTTTCCTTTAGTATCTCTAGTTGTTTAGAATCTTTATCTTCTTTTAGACGAATATCAAACCATTCGTATCGCTCAATTGTAGATAAACTTTCTTTAGACACCTTGTCCCCCTTTTTCATGGGCTTTGGTCCGCCAACTACAGATTTATTAAGAATTGTTTTTTGGACTCTTGTAAAAATATCCTCTTCAACAATTCTTTTTTGATCATCTAAATCTCTCTGATAAGCTTCAAGCTGAGCACTTATAATGGTTTCTGCACGATCATCTCTATCAATCCCTTCGCGAGTGAACACTTGAACATCGATAATTGTTCCTGACATACCCGATGGAACCCGTAAACTAGTATCCTTCACATCAGATGCTTTTTCACCAAAAATTGCTCTTAATAATTTTTCTTCAGGAGTTAATTGAGTCTCTCCTTTTGGTGTCACTTTACCAACCAAGACATCCCCAGATTCTACCTCTGCGCCAATGTAAATAATACCTGACGTATCTAGCCGACCTAACATTCTTTCAGATAAATTTGAAATATCTTGAGTAATTTCTTCCGCCCCAAGCTTTGTATCTCTTGCAAGAACTTGCAATTCTTCAATGTGTATCGAGGTATATCTATCTTCTGCAACAACTTTTTCTGATATCAAAATTGAATCTTCAAAGTTATATCCATTCCATGGCATAAACCCAATCAACATATTTTGACCAAGAGCCAGTTCACCTATATCAGTTGATGCACCATCAGCAACAACATCTCCGCGTTGAATTTTTTCTCCTACTTTCACTAAAGGCTTCTGGTTAATGGTTGTGTTCTGATTTGATCGTGTATATTTTGTTAAATTATAAATATCAACACCAATTTCATCCTGTGCCGTTTCTTTTTCATTAACCTTTACAACAATTCTTCTTGAGTCTACGTAATCTACTACACCACCGCGCCTTGCTTGAACAGTCGTTCCAGAATCCATAGCTACAGTTCGCTCAATTCCCGTACCCACTAGAGCTTTATCTGCTCGCAAACATGGAACAGCTTGTCTCTGCATATTTGCGCCCATTAAGGCTCTGTTTGCATCATCATGTTCCAAAAAGGGAATTAATGAGGCAGCTACTGATACAATTTGACCAGGCGCAACATCCATATAATCAATTTTATCGTTATCAGCCATGGTGAATTCATTTTTATGTCTTGAAGAAACCCGGCTTTCTTTAAATGTACCTTTAGGGTCTAATTCACAATTTGCTTGAGCAATTGTATATTCACTTTCTTCAATTGCTGACAAGTAATTAATTTCAGCTGTTACTTTTCCATCATTCACTTTTCTATAAGGAGTTTCTAAAAATCCATATTCATTAGTTCTTGCATATAAAGCAAGGGAGTTGATTAGACCAATATTTGGTCCCTCTGGTGTTTCAATTGGGCAAACACGTCCATAATGAGTTGAATGGACATCTCTAACTTCAAAACCCGCTCTCTCGCGTGTTAATCCTCCGGGCCCTAGTGCAGAAATTCTTCTTTTATGCGTGATTTCTGAAAGTGGATTTGTTTGATCCATAAATTGTGAGAGTTGTGAAGAGCCAAAAAATTCTTTAATTGCGCTTGCAATGGGTTTAGAATTTATTAAATCAGTCGGCATTAAGTTATCTGCTTCTGCTTGGCCTAGACGTTCTTTTACTGCTCGCTCAACTCTAACTAACCCAGTTCTGAATTGATTTTCTACTAATTCACCAACTGAACGAATACGGCGATTACCAAGATGATCAATGTCGTCGATATCTCCTCGTGTATTTTTCAATTCCACAAGAATTCCTACAACAGCTAGTATATCCTCATGAGATAATACAGGAGAGCCAGTTACTTCCTTTTCTCCAGCAGCATCATAAAAACGTTTTAACCAATTAGCATGATGATCATACGATTTAGGAAATGCCCTTCTATTAAACTTCATTCGACCAACATTTGATAAATCATATCGGTTTGGATTAAAAAATAATCCTTCGAATAACGACTGGACTGAATCCTCAGTTGGAGGCTCGCCAGGTCTCATCATTCTGTAAATTGCAACTTGAGCACTATACTTATCTGGCACCTCATCTGTAGACAAAGTTTGGGATATAAAATCGCCATGATCAAGTTCATTTGAATAAAGAATATTAAATGTTTCTATACCAGATTCAAGAATTTTTTCGAATAGCTCTTCAGTAATTTCTGCGTTTGTTTCAGCAACAACTTCGCCAGTTTCAGTATCTATAATTGCTTTAGCAATTTTTTTACCGATATAGTCTAGAGGTACTGCTGGTATGATTAATGAAGCTTTATTTTGAATTTCTGAAACATGTTTCGCAGTAATTCGCTTCTCTTTGGCAACAATGAGATTGCCTTTCTTATCCTTATAATCTCGTTTCGAAATCTCCCCCCTCAATCTTTCAGGAATAACTTCAATTAAAGCATTTTTACCTTTTAAATGAAATTTTTCAAAATCATAAAAGGTAGCTAAAATTTCTTCTGGTGAAAGGCCTAAAGCTTTTAAAAGTGTTGTGACAGGCATTTTTCTTCTACGATCAATCCTAAAATATAAATAATCTTTAGGATCAAACTCAAAATCTAACCAAGAGCCACGATAAGGAATAATTCTTGCTGAAAATAATAATTTTCCTGAGCTGTGAGTTTTTCCCTTGTCATGTTCAAAAAATACACCTGGGCTACGATGCAATTGAGAAACAATTGCTCTTTCAGTTCCATTAATCACAAATGACCCATTTTGTGTCATCAAAGGAATTTTTCCCATATAAACTTCTTCTTCTTTAGTGTCTTTGATTACTTTTTTATCACCAGACTCACGGTCATAAAGAGTCAGACGCACCTTAACTTTTAAAACAACTTCGTATGTTAAGCCCCTTTGTTGACATTCCTTTACTTCAAACTCTTCTTTTCCCAAGGTGTAGCTTACAAAATCTAGCCTAGCAAAACCTGCGTGGCTTGAAATTGGAAAAAGTGTATTAAATGTAGATTGCAAACCTGAATCATCGCGCTCTTCTGGTTTAATTTCTTCTTGAAGAAATGCCTTATAAGATTCAAGCTGTAATGCTAAAAGATATGGTATTTCTAATACAGTCTCTCTTTTTGCAAAACTTTTTCTAATACGTTTTTTTTCAGTAAAGGAATAACTCATTGCATCTCCAAATTTAAGAATGTATATAACAAAAAACTAAAAGTTAAATTTCTTGTTATATAAAAAATCAGTTATTAAAAATAAATGAAGGTTGTCTTTAACTTAATAAAAACAACCTTCAAATTAAATTTTAATTATTTCAACTCGCCTGTTGCGCCAGCATCAGTTAATTTTTTCAAAGCTTCTTCAGCAGAGGCCTTATCTAAAGTTTCTTTAACAACTTTTGGTGCAGCATCAACGATATCTTTAGCCTCTTTTAAGCCAAGGCCTGTAATTTCACGAACTGCTTTAATTGTATTTACCTTATTATCACCAATAGCAGTTAAATGAAGATCAAATTCAGTCTTTTCTTCAGCTGCAGGGGCATCACCGCCACTCGTCGCTGCTGCTGGAGCTGCTACTGCTGCTGCAGAAACGCCAAATTTCTCTTCCATTTCTTTAATCAACTCTGATAAATCTAGAACTGACATGCTACCAATACCTTCTAATATGTCTTCTTTTGAAATAGCCATACTTTAATACTCCTAATAGTTTAATTAAGTCTTATAAA
>ENA-OSJC01002742-OSJC01002742.1-marine-metagenome-genome-assembly--contig:-NODE-2742-length-13013-cov-4.610699_pt1 | contig 13013 bp, 7 predicted proteins | sample MGYA00237885_ERZ534234 | MGnify/ENA primary metagenome ERZ534234 (study PRJEB26413, sample SAMN06343907) | marine metagenome | isolation source: coastal waters | place: Atlantic Ocean: West Antarctic... | reverse complement strand
AAGATAATGCTGCAGATCTGAGAGAAATACCATCGCAGATTACCCATGCTTTAGAGATTATTCCTGTTCGCTGGGTTGATGAAGTGATTACTCATGCATTAACCTCTCAACCTAGTCCGATTAAAAAGAGAACTTCTTCTAAGGCCTCTCTAAAATCTCGTGCACAAAAAAAGAGCGCAACTCTTGTCAAGCCCCATTAAACCAACCTTTAAAAGCTTGACATTTGTTAGCGAATGGCTTTTCATAGACATAGGTATTTAAATAACACTTAGGAGAATTAAATGAATAAATCAGATTTAATAGACGCGGTTGCTACATCAGCAGATATCACCAAGGCTTCAGCAGGAAGAGCTGTTGACTCAGTGCTTGATTCTATCGGTGACGCTTTAGGCAAACAGGACACGGTATCACTTGTTGGTTTTGGAACTTTCTCAGTCAGACACAGAGCTGCTAGAGATGGAAGAAATCCTCAAACTGGCGCTGCGATGAAAATTGCTGCTTCAAAAGTTCCTGGTTTCAAAGCAGGTAAAGGACTTAAAGATAAAGTTAAAAATAGCTAGTACATTAGCTTTTTAAAAAAGGGTGCATATGCACCCTTTTTTTATGTATCATTGAAACCTTTTTAAGAGAATAAAACACCCATGCTAGAGTCACTACGTAATTTTCTGTCAGGTAAAACATTAATCGTTATCGCAATTTTACTTGCCATACCTTTTATCTTCTTAGGCTCAACCTCTACAGGCACAACATTCGGTGGCTATGGCAAAGTTAACGGAGAAGAAGTTACGCAGATAGATGTAAACCTTGCAACCAGTGCAGTATCTCAAAGATTACAATCCATCTATGGTGAAGATTTCTCACTTGATGATTTAGAAGAGATTGAAGAAGGTGCAACTTTACGTCTTATCAAAAATGAGGTTATCAATCAAAAGACCTTGCTCTCTCAAGCCAAAGATCTTGGCTTGCTCCTTTCAGAGGATATGGCCAAGAAGGTTATTATTACACTACCTCAGTATCAGGGCGATAGTGGTTTCGATCAGTCTATTTTTGAGTCCTCTGTTAGAGCGAATGGATTTACCCCAGAGGAGTTCATCAAGATCGTGCAGGAAGGAATGTCCAGGGGCACTCTTAGAAATGCACTTAGCATGGCAGTCTTCCCAATCGATAGCGACATCCTCAAGGTAACCAGCCTCTTGGAAACCTCACGAGATATTGAATTTATTAAAGTGGACAAAGGTATGGTTGTTGATTCACAAAAAGCATCATTAACTGAAGGCCAGGCTTTCTATGATGCGACTCCATTTTTATTCCTATCCCAAGAAAAAAGAGATTTTTCTTATATTGTCTTAAATTACGAAAATTACAAAGATCAAGTTGAAGTTCCAGATGGATATGTTGAAGATGCCTATGCAGCCTATGTGAATGACTCAACTCAGCAAATTCAAAATAGAATCTCTCATCTAATGATTGATAAATCTAATTATGAAAATAGCGATGACGCACTTAAAAATATTGAAGGTTTATTATTGCAAATAAAAAGTGGCACATTGAGTTTCGAGGATGCTGTTAAAGCCTCAAGTGATGATTCTGCTTCCAAAGATTTGGCCGGTGACCTGGGCCTTTCTTCTGGCGATGCATTCCCAGAAGAGTTTGAGGCAGCAATTACATCAATGGTACTCGGAGATATTAGTAATGTTGTAGAGCTTGAAGATTCTCTTCATATCTTGAAGCTAACAGAAATTCTTCAACCTGAAATTAAAGCTCAGGAGGAAGTTCAGCAAGAGCTTGTAGATGAGTTGGTTCAGGCAGAGGCTTTGGCTATTATGCAGGATGATTTTCTGCGACTGGAATCAATGGTGCTTGAAGGTTTAACTCTTGGCGCTCTTTCGGATGCTGCTCAACAGCCAATTGCTGTCAGTGGACTGAAAGTGGAGGAAGGTTTCCAGTTAGATGGTTTTAATACAGTCAATCCAAGTCAATTATTTGGAGCTAACTTTTTATCAAATAATATTGAGATTTATGAAAATGAAAATGAGTATGTTTTTTTGATGTTAACTCAAGTGATTGAACCAGCAGTGCAGGCTTTTACAGATGTAGCTGAATTAGCTATTAGAGAAGTCAGAGTGCAAAAGGCTGAAAAGTTGTTGATGGAGTTTTCAAAAGATGCTGCCAGCATTCTTCTGGGAGAAAAAAATCTGCCTGAGAATCCTGGATTTTTAAAAGACAGCTTTAAAGAAGTTAAGAGATTCTCATCTTTACTTCCTTCTGAAATTATTAATGCTAGTTTTGAGGCGCCGCTAGGAGAGATTGCAAGCCAAGAATCATTTAATGGAGATCTTTATTGGGCAAAATCTACTAACCAAGTTATTCCCACTGAAGAAGACCTTGCTGATTCATTGGAGCAGTACAGTAACTTTTATAGTGAAACCTTGGGCCAAGACTTTTCAGGCGTCATTGATATGGCTTTTAAGAAAGGTCAGAAAGTTCGTCTAAAGAACTTCAATTTAAATTAATCGATATATTCTTCAACGGACATTGCCGCAGTGTTAAAGCCGCCATCAACATAAGTAATCTCACCGGTTACACCACTTGCAAGATCAGAACATAAAAATGCTGCTACATTACCAACCTCGGTAGTGGTGACCACCCTTCTAAGGGGAGCTCTCTTAGCGTAGCTTGTTAACATTTTTCTAAAATTCTTAACCCCTGAAGCAGCAAGAGTTTTAATAGGCCCTGCTGATATTGCGTTAACTCTAATTCCATCTGGTCCCATTGCTGCTGCTAAAAATCGAGTATTCGCCTCTAAACTTGCTTTTGCTAAACCCATAACATTGTAATTTGGAAGAGATTGGACTGCTCCGAGGTAAGTAAGTGTTAAAAGAGCTGAGTTTTCATTCAGCATGGATTTAGCTCCTTGAGCCATTGCTGTAAAACTGTATGAACTAATGTCATGTGCAATCTTAAAACCCTCTCTAGTGGAGACATCAACAAAATTCCCTTCAAGCTCATTACCAGGAGCAAAACCAATGGAGTGCACAAAGCCATCAAATTTACTCCAGTGCCGTTCAAGACCTTTATACATAGCTTCAATGCTTTGATCAGATGCCACATCGCATTCAAAGAGAAGACTAGAGCCCAATTCATTTGCAATCTTTTCAACGTTACCTTTGAGCCTTTCACTTTGATAAGTAAAAGCTAGTTCCGCACCCTGGGCATGCATTGATCGAGCTATACCAGCAGCAATAGAGTGTTTATTTGCTAGACCTGCTATAAGAATTTTTTTATTTTTTAGCATCATTGTTATTCTTTGGTGGTTAGATTTAATTGAGTCTATTATATAACAGTACGAATAGGGTTTTGTATATTCTGTTTTAGGCTGAGTTTTTTAGTAGTGTTTTGTGGCACTTGTAAAAAAGTGATTTTTGGTGAACTGTACCTGGGGTATTGTGTCTTGAGGTGAAACAAGACTATAATCCCAGATCGTGGATTTTCCAGCATGATGGATTATTCATTTGTTAACCACACGGAGTATTAAAAATGATGGACTTAAATAAGTTTTTATTAAGCGCCTTCGCAATTGTTTCTTTGTCTGCACCTGTAGCTTTTGCTCAGACCACAGACTCTGACGTTGAGGAAGTTGTTGTAACCGGATCAAGAATTATCGATCCAAATATTATCAGTTCTTCGCAAATCGCAGTTGTCGATGGGCAAGACATTTTAGACGCTGGTGTAACCAGAGTTGAGGATTTCTTAAATGATATGCCTCAAATCTCACCTGGCCAATCTATTACTAACTCTAATGGTTCAAGTGGAACAGCTACAGTTAACTTAAGAAATCTAGGTTGTACTAGAACATTGGTTCTTCTAAATGGAAGAAGACTGGTTCCAGGAACTACAGGCGGTGGAAGTTGTGCAGATTTAAACACCATTCCAACATTGCTTTTAGATAGAGTTGAAGTATTAACTGGTGGAGCATCTTCTGTTTACGGTTCAGATGCTGTAGCCGGTGTTGTTAACTTTGTATTAAATGATGAATTTGTTGGCTTTAAAGCTGCATATTCACATGGTTTCTACAATCATGAAAATGACAACAGCTCATTAAGAGCTCTCGTTAAAAGCTATGGCTATGAGCAAGCACCAAAAGACGTTCAAACTGGTGATACTGGTAAATTCTCCATGGCATTTGGTGGCGACATCAATGATGGAAAAGGCCACGTAACAGCATTTTTTGAGCACACCGATACTCAACCAATTCTTCAAGGCGACTTCGACATTAGTGCATGTGCATTAAGTGGTGGTACTCAACGCTGTGGTGGTTCTTCTACTATTCCTCCAGGACGATGGGCTGACTTTGGTGGCTATACAGCTGCTGGATTTACAAACATTGATCCTACAGTTAAAGGCTTAGATCTTAAAGTTTCAGGCAACAACTTTGTTCCTAGAGCTGGTCAAACATATAACTACAACCCAACAAACTTCTTCCAAAGACCTGATGACAGGATGAATGTTGGATTCTTTGGTAAGTATGAAATCACTGATAATGCAGAAGTCTACATGGACTTCACAAGCATGAAATCTGAATCAAATGCCCAGATTGCATATTCAGGAACTTTCGGAAACATTACTCACCTACCTTGTTACAACGCTCTTCTATCAGCACAGCAATATAAAGTTGCTTGTAGTGATTGGACTGGTATGGGTGGATCACATGCCCCTAACTTTGCAACAGGCGCAGCTGCTCTTTCATACATTAATGGATTGGATGCTTCTGTAGCTGATTCATCAATCGTAGATTACAGAGCTCCTTTGTATTCTTTAAAGAGAAATGTTGAAGGCAACCCAAGACAAGGAATTCAAACTTATAAGAGTTACAACACGACGATTGGCCTACGAGGCGACATTAATGACGATTGGTCATATGACGTTTACTACCAAAACTCAGCTGTTAACTATGCCAATGAGTACAGAAATGACCTTTCAGTTATAGCTATTAATCGTGCGGTCAACGTAGTGAATGTAGCTGGAGTTCCAACATGTGTTGCGAAACTTCAAGGCATTGATGCTAACTGTGTTCCTTACAACCTTTTCCAAGGTGGCTTGGCTGGTGATAAAGGAATTCAAGGCGTAATCGATGGTGGTCAAACCGCTCAAGATTACCTTGCTAAATCAACATTTATTAATGGTGACGGAAAGCAAAAAATTCTTTCTGGTTTTATTACTGGTGATACAGGGTTTACTATTCCAGGTGCTCCAGGATCTATTTCCTTGGTAGCTGGTTTTGAGACTAAAGAACTTTCAACTGACTTCAGACCTGATACTCCTACAAAAATGGGTGACAGATCTGGTTCAGGCGGCGCAACACTTCCAATTGGTGGTGGGTATGACGTAGATGAATTCTTCTTCGAGCTAGGTATTCCTGTAATGAACAACTTAAGTGTTGATGCTGGATTTAGATCAGCTGAATACTCTACAGGTGCTGAAACAGATGCGATGAAAATTGGTGCTTATTGGACTGTATCTGACGACATTTCGTTAAGAGCATCTTTCCAAACAGCTCAGCGTCACGCTACTATTGGAGAGTTATTCTTGGCTGTTAGTGATGGACTAGTTGATCTTGATAATGATCCTTGTTCTATCCAGCAAAATGGAACTGCTGCAACAGCGACTGCTGCACAGTGTCTAAGTACTGGATTAGCGGCTAATCTTTACAATACAGACCTGAACTCACCTGCAGATCAGTACAACACTAAGGGTGGCGGAAACCCACTAGTTGCTCCAGAAGAATCTGAGTCCCTAACAATTGGTGCTGTTATTACTCCAGCTTCAATTCCTGGTCTAACACTAACCATTGACTACTTCGACATCACTGTTGAAGATGGCATCGGTTCTATTAGCGCTAAAACTGCATTGGACAAATGTATCTCAACTGGATCAGCTTCATACTGTGGACTAATTAACAGAAATCAAACTAATGGTTCATTGTGGTTACAGGGTGGTTATATTTCATCACAGCTAACTAACATTGGTGAAGAGTCAACAAGTGGTCTAGATTTTATCTTTGACTACTCTTTTGATACTTCATATGGAATGGTTGATATTGAAGGTGTGACTACTATGTTAGACACATTTGATATTATTGAACTTCCAGGTTCAGCAGCGATTACTTGTTCTGGTAACTGGGGTGGTTCATGTGGAAAGAATCCTTTACCTGAAGTTTCTGGTAAATATAAAGCGACTCTTACAACTGAATACGATACAGATGTATCACTTGGTCTAAGATACCTTGGTGAAACAACAGATCTTAATTCAAATAAAATTGATTTTGATGCTACAACATATCTTGATCTAACTGTTCAACATACACCTACTGAGAACCTAGTGGTGACGTTTGGTATTAACAACTTATTTGATGAAGAGCCTGGTTACACTTCTGATGCTGGAACAGCACCAGGAAACGGTAATACTTTCCCAGGTTACTTTGATGCATTCGGTCAGTACATCTTCTTGAACTTGACTGTTTCATACTAAGTAGTTAGTTAGAATTTTAAAAAGGGCACCTTTGGTGCCCTTTTTTTTTGTCCAAGGATTTATCAGCATTTTTATAAGCATTTGCTGTTAAATAAAACTCATAACAAAATGTTGACTTTGTGTGACAAAATCGCAACAATTGGGGTTACTAACAAACTTTTAGGGAGTTTTTATGTCGAAGTTATTAAAATTTAGTTTGGTTGCAGTCCTATCATTGGGCCTAATGCCGAATACTGTTTTTGCTCAGGATTCAGATGCTGATGATGTCGAAGAAGTCATCGTTACTGGTTCTAAAATCAAAAGATCTATTTTTGATAGTTCAAAGCCTTTGGAGATTATCTCTGATGCTGCCATTGAAAGATCAGGCTTGAACAACATCGGTGATGTTCTTCAAAATATATCATCAAATGATGGTACTGGTATTAGACCTGTTACCACAGCTACTAATGGTGGCGATGGATCAAATGAGATCTCCTTAAGAAACCTTGGAGCAGGAAGAACACTTGTTCTAATTGACGGAAGAAGATGGGTTACTGATGCTTTCGGCAACGTTGATATGCAGACAATCCCTTCATCTATTATTCAACGTGTTGAAATTCTTAAAGACGGAGCATCATCTATCTATGGTTCAGATGCTGTTGCTGGTGTTATTAACATTATTACTAAGAAAGATTTTGATGGCTTTGAAGTTTTTGCATCCAAGGGCGAATATGACGCTGGATATGGAGCTCAAAACCAACTAAGCTTAACTTTCGGAAGTTCATCTGAAAAATCTAGAAATGTTTTTAATATTTCTTATGCTGGTCAAGAAGCAATTTTTGCTGGTCAGATTCCTAGAGCTAACATGCCATACTATGGTTGTACTAATGTTCCTGATACTGGAACAGGAACTCCTAATTCACCTACAAACCTAGGTCCATCCCCAGCGCAAAATTCTGGTTATGGTAACTTTGCCCCAGCTACTAGTGGTATTTGTGGCTCATCATTTCCTGCATACGGAAGATTCTTTTCTGTAAATAAATATTTACAGCCTGGTAAGTCCGGTGCTTCAATTGATGACTTTATTCCATGGTCGAATGCTGGTAGATATAACTATGCCCCAGTTAATCATGTGCAAAACCCTGTTGATCGTTACGGAGTCTATGCATCATCTGAGTTTGATATATCTGATAACTTAATGGCTTATGTTCAATTTAATTACTCTAAATCCAAGCGTGTTAATCAACTAGCTCAGGTTCCTATGACTGCATACGGCGGAGCTGGACCTCAGTGGCAACTAAATAACGGTAGATTCGCTACAAAAGGAGGTTACTTCAATAAATTTGGAGTTGATACATCTTTTGGTTTTAGGTCTATTGCGATTGGTCCAAGGATTTATGAGTATGACTATGATGTTTATGGCATCAGAACTGGTTTAGAGGGTAACTTCGAAATGGGTGGTGGTACTTACTTCTGGTCTGCTGGAGTGCAAATGAATGATGCTCAGTATGACAGTAAGCTTAATAACTTTGTTGACTTAAATCATCTAGGAAATGCTGTTGGTGACTCATTTAGAGACGCAACAACTGGCGTTCTTACATGTGGAACAGCTGCCAATCCTATTGCGGGATGTACTCCATTTAATATTTTTGGTGGTCCTGACTTAGGTCTTGCTGCTGGAAGAATTACTGCTGCTGAATACCAATCAATGGTTGACTACGTCGGTTACAACGGTGTTGCAAATAGTGGGTATGACAGTGATGACTACTGGTTAGAGATTTCTGGGCCATTATTCGAAATGCCTTACGGTACCGCCTTCTTTGCTGCAGGTTTTGAAAAGCGTGCTGGTGGTTATTACGATACCCCAGATGCTTTAGTTAGCTCAGGTGGTTCTTCAACTAACTACAGAGAGCCAACACGTGGTAAAACATCTGTTGAAGAGTTCTTTGTTGAAATTAACCTTCCTCTATTAGAGGGTGTCATGGGAGCTCAAGAGCTCGAAATGACTCTTTCAGCTAGACAATCCGACTATGCTTCAAATGGACTTGTTGGATCTACTCAAACTGCAAGTAATCCTGGTAAGCCATCCACAACTGAAATTGGAATTCGCTGGAGACCAATTGACGATGTATTGGTTAGGGTAACTATGGGCGAAACATTTAGAGCGCCTAGTGTTGGTGACTTATTCCAAGGTGGCGGTGAGTCATTCCCACAAGCCAATGACCCATGTAATACGGATCAATTTGCTGGACAAAGTGCTGCTACTCAAGCTAATTGTTTAGCTGCTGGCGTACCTGCTGGCGGTGCAGAGCAACCAACTACACAAATTAGAGCTTTTGTAGGTGGTAATCCTTACTTGAAACCTGAAGAAGGTGAGAATGCAACAGTCGGTGTTGTTTACACACCTAGCCAAATTGATAACCTAAGTGTAAGTGTGGATTTCTGGCAGATCGAGCTAGAGAATATCTTTAACTCAATTGGTGTTTCAACTGTATTAAATCGTTGCTACATAGAGTCTGCTACACAAGATGATACTTTCTGTAACTTTGTTACTAGAACAGGCAGTGGTGGCCTTCAGACTGTTAGAACCTCTAAAGTGAACTCAGCACAAAATAATGTTGCTGGTGTCGATTTGGTTGTTGCTTACTCATTTGATGTTGAAAACTATGGTTCATTCTCAACAGCGTTCGATATGACTTATTACACCAAAGATGAATTTGCTCAATCAGCAACTTCAACACCTTCCGAGTCTTTCGGTTGGTACGATGGTGGGGCAGACTTCAGATGGAGAGCTAATGCTTCTATTCTTTGGGACTATAATGACTTCACAACATCTGTTAACTTCAGATTCCTTGATGATAACAAAGATGATTGCTGGATTTCATACTACTACGGTCTAGAGGACGGATGTTCAAATCCTACTGAAGACAGTAACTATGGAGCTGGTGGATACAACTTAATGCAAGTTGAGTTCTACACAGACTTAAATGTTTCATATGAAGTTTCTGATGAAATTAGCATATTTGCAGGAGCTCGTAATATCTTCGGTGAAGAGCCTCCAGTTGCATATGATTCATTTGCTCAAAACTTTGACTATGCTTGGGACATGCCAGGCGGAGCATATATTTATGGCGGATTTAAAGTTAGTCTTTAAAAGAGTCTAAATTTTATAAAGGGCCAGTTATCTGGCCCTTTTTTTTTATTTCTTTATATACTACTTAAATGAAATTTTTATACCTGCCTTTTATTGCTCTCTTCCTTCTGAGCTCTTGCTCTAAATCTATTTCACCAGTTGATCTGGCGATAGACACTCAAGTTCTTCACTTTGGTAATGGCAGTGAGCCTCAAGGTCTTGATCCTCATGTTGTGACTGGAGTTCCTGAGCACCATCTACTAATTGCTATGTGCGAAGGCTTAACTATTGCGAATCCCAAAGGTGGCGATAACCTTCCTGGTGTTGCTAAGTCTTGGACCATTAGCCCAGATGGCAAAACCTATACATTCTTCTTAAATGAAAAAGCTATGTGGTCTAACGGTGATCTTCTGACAGCAAATGACTTTGTTTGGTCTTGGATGAGAATTCTAACCCCCTCACTGGGCTCTCAGTACCCTGATATGCTCTACTACGTCAAGGGAGCTGCTGATTATCATCAAGGGATCACAAATGATTTTTCAACAGTGGGAGTAACTGCTGTTAGTGACTATGAGTTGAAAGTAGAGCTTATTAACTCAACACCATTCTTTATTAAATTATTAAGTCATTACAGCACTTATCCGGTGCACAAGGACACGGTTTTGATGCATGGTGAAATTGATGATAGAAATGGTCAATGGACTAGGCCAGGAAATTTTGTTTGCAATGGCCCCATGAATTTAAAGACCTGGGAGCTTAACAAGGAAATTATCGTTGAAAAAAATCCCTTATATTGGGATTCAGAAAATGTAAGTTTGAATCAGATTAGATATTACCCTGTCTCTAACGAATCAACTGAAGATAGAATGTTCAGAGCAGGCCAGTTGCATGTAACCAATGTCGTTCCTTTGGAAAAATGCCCGGTTTACATTGAGAAAAAAAATCCAAACTTAAGAATTGAGCCATACATGGGTACATATTTTTATAGAGTCAATACCAGGCATCCCGTTCTCAAGGATAAGCGTGTAAGGCTTGCTCTTGCTTATGCCCTTAACCGTAAAAAAATTGTTGAAAGAGTTTCAAAGTGTGGGCAAATTGCTGCTTATTCCTTTACTCCTCCAGGCACAGCGGGATATCAGCCGGATACATCTATTCCCTTTGATCCTGAGTTAGCTCAATCTTTGCTTGCTGAGGCTGGGTATGCAGACCCATCAAATTTTCCTGTTCTAGAGATATTATTTAACACGCAAGAAGGACATCGAAAGATAGCTTTAGCTGTTCAGCAAATGTGGCAGCAAAATCTTGGCATTTCTGTCCAATTGGTTAACCAAGACTGGAAGGTGTATTTGGCTAGAGAGATGACTGGTGATTATCAGATTTCTAGAGCGGGTTGGATAGGAGATTACGAGGACCCGAATACATTTTTAGATACATTAAGGCCTAACAGAGGCAACAATAAAACTGGTTGGGAGAATAAAGAATATGATGACCTGCTCGCCGTAGCAAATTCAACTAACGACCAGACCTTACGTTATGAATACTTAAATCAGGCAGAAAAATTACTAATAAGCGAGATGCCGATCATACCAATCTATACTTATGTAAAAGCTTATCAAATTTCCAGCGATGTTCAGGGCTGGGACTCTAATATTCTTGATACCCACCATCCAAAATTCATCTCTTTAGAGCGAAAGTAGGTTAATGTTTCAACTCATCATCAAAAGAATTCTTATTGCTATTCCAGTCATCTTGATTGTTGCATCAATAACATTTTTTTTAGTCCGCATGGCTCCTGGTGGACCTTTTGATGCAGAGAAGGTGGTGCCTCCTCAAGTAATGAAAAACTTGAATGCTGTTTACAATCTAGATGCCCCCTTATTAGTTCAATACAAAGACTACATGCTGAATTTGATACAAGGCGACTTTGGCCCCTCATTTCGTTATCCAGGTCGTTCTGTTACTGAAATGATCTTTACCGGCATGCCTGTAACCCTTGAGCTTGCTTTTTATGCGATCTTGGTTGCAATGCTTATAGGTATTACTGCTGGTGTCATTGCTGCCGTTAAAAGAAATACACCTCTTGACTATATTCCAATGACCATTGCAATGATTGGAATATGCATGCCTTCTTTTTTACTTGGACCTCTATTGGTTTTGTATTTCGGAATTCATCTAGAGCTTCTTCCTGTTTCTGGCTGGGGATCACTCCCTGGAGATAAGATACTTCCCGCAATTACTTTGGGTTCAGCCTACGCTGCTTATATTGCAAGATTGAGCAGAGGTGGGATGCTTGAGACCTTAAGCCAAGATTATATCCGCACAGCACGCGCCAAGGGATTGCCTGAGTATAAAGTTGTAATGCATCACGCGCTTCAAGGTGGGTTAGTGCCTGTTGTATCCTTTCTTGGCCCTGCCATTGCTGGATTGATTGGAGGTTCTTTTGTTGTTGAGACCATCTTCCAAATTCCAGGCTTAGGAAGATTTTATGTAGAAGCTGCTTTTAATCGTGACTACACAATGATTTTAGGAACAACAATTTTTTTCTCATCTTTGATTATTTTCTTTAATCTGCTTTCAGATATAGCTGTGTTGGCAATGAACCCTCGAGCAAGGAGTAACTCATGACTGAGCAAAGCTCCCTCTGGTCAGACGCTTGGAGGCGACTGCTAGCTAATAAAGCTGCTGTAGCTGGCGGAGCTCTTCTGATGACTTTCATTCTTATGGCAATTTTAGCGCCATGGATTGCCCCACATTCTTATTCATATCAAAATCTTGATCTTGGAGCACAACCACCATCTGCTGACTATTTTCTTGGTACTGATACGCTGGGTCGAGATCTCTACAGTAGAATTCTATACGGTGCCCGAGTATCTTTACTTGTTGGGTTTGTGGCGACTGGTGTTGCATTGGTGATTGGCGTTAGCTGGGGAATTATTGCTGGGTATTTTGGCGGGCGCATTGACTCTGTGATGATGCGAATAGTTGATGTGCTCTACGGACTTCCCTTTATTATTTTTATTATTTTACTAATGGTTATTTTTGGTAGAAATATTTGGCTCCTTTTTGGTGCTATTGGTGCCGTCGAATGGCTGACCATGGCTAGAATAGTGAGAGGTCAAGTGATGAGCATTAAGAACAATGAATACGTCCTTGCAGCCCAAGCCATGGGCGTTTCTAATTTCCAAATGTTTAGGAAGCATATTTTTCCTAACATTTTGGGGCCTATTGCAGTTTACGCAACCCTAACCATCCCTCAAGTGATGTTGCTTGAAGCCTTCCTAAGTTTTCTTGGGCTTGGCATTCAGCCTCCAATGAGTAGCTGGGGAACTTTAATCAGGTACGGGGTAGAATCCATGGAGGAATATTCTTGGTT
>ENA-OSJC01002740-OSJC01002740.1-marine-metagenome-genome-assembly--contig:-NODE-2740-length-13016-cov-3.542932_pt1 | contig 13016 bp, 17 predicted proteins | sample MGYA00237885_ERZ534234 | MGnify/ENA primary metagenome ERZ534234 (study PRJEB26413, sample SAMN06343907) | marine metagenome | isolation source: coastal waters | place: Atlantic Ocean: West Antarctic... | reverse complement strand
TTTAATCGAATTGACGATTACTTTCGGGCCCGCAAGATTGAACGAGTTAGAGATATTCCAGCTGGATTGCCTGGCATGAGTATAGAAGATGATTTGTTTCAAGAGTTTGATATGCACCCAGAAGATATGAACTTCCAAGTTGCAGTTGTACCAACTGAAGTATTTGATACATTACTTGAAAAGACTGCATCATTTAGTCCAGATGAAAATCCAGGCAAGACACTCAAGGTTGTAGTAAAAGAAACAACTACAAATACTATTGTAGGTTTTATTCGATATGGTAGTCCTCTTATAAACTCTAAACCAAGAAACGACTATCTGGGTAATGTACCAGACTTAGATATATTCAACAAAAGAGCTATTATGGGTTTCAATATTGTGCCTGCACAACCATTTGGATTTAATTGTCTTGGTGGTAAACTACTTGCAGCGATATGTTGTTCTCATGCAACTCGTAGAATGTTGAATAAGAAGTATGATACAGAGTTTTGTTTGTTTGAAACTACATCATTATATGGTAATCTCAAAGGTGGCAGTATGTATGACGGCATGAGACCATATTTACGATACAAAGGCGACACACAATCAAAGTTTCTATTGACACTTGGAGAAGAAATATATCCAGAGTTAAAAAAATGGTTTACTGAAAAGAATAGTGGAGAAGAACTTATACATCAAGGAGCATCAAGTCGTAAGTTAAAAATACAAACTAAGATGGTTCAAATTGTGAAAGCTTCTCTTAAAGAACATGATACTAAGGCGTATGATATGTTTATAATTGCAATGGAGAGTGCTACTGGTGTTACAACTCAAAAGCGTTTCTATATGAGTGAGTATGGTTACTCTAATACTAAAGATGTATTACTTGGTAAAACAAATACCTTGATAAAAGCAGAAAACTATGATAGGTATGAGATAGAGAACATAACCACTTGGTGGAAGAAACTTGCCACAAAGAGATTTAATAATATTGTTGCAGATGGTAGGATTCGTACAGAACTAGAAGTCTGGAATGCTGAAACTATGAATAAGATTGACATAATACGATGATGGGAACAATGATTGGATTTACTTGCGGCGCATTTGACTTACTACATGCTGGTCACATAGTTATGTTAGAAGAGGCAAAGTCTAACTGTGACTATCTTATTGTTGGGTTACAGACAGACCCAAGTATAGATAGAGAAGAAAAGAACAAACCTGTTCAAACAGTCTATGAGAGATATGTACAACTCAATGCTGTGCAGTATGTGGATGAGATAATTCCTTATGACACAGAACAAAGTTTATTAGACTTACTACAATCACAGAAGATTGATATTAGGTTTATTGGAGAAGATTACAGGGATAGGGAATTCACTGGTAACGACCTGCCCATAGAAGCATATTATACTAGTAGACAACACTCTTTTTCTTCATCAAGCTTGAGAAAACTTATCCTCAAGAAATATGTATTCTTATGATGCGGAAGGAAAGTGGAGAATAGTGGTAAATAGTGGTATATATTAAAAAGGCTCAAATAAAGGTATAATCGTTGTGTAGAGAGTGGGTTAAAGTCTACCACCTAACGAGAATTATTTTCGACATACACGAAGGATATACCGAGTATACCACAGATTGAGCTCTATGTCAAGCACTTTATTTTTCAAAAGGGACTTGACAAGCCCTGTTCAACGTGGTATAATGGCTTTGTTGAATAGGATAAGGGATACAGTAATGCAATTGATACAGAGTGAAATGAAGAACAAAGTTAATTTCCAGCTATGGTCATTCAAAGACCGATATCGCTTCGAGATACGAATAATAGAACAGGTCAATGGAGATGGATTGTCCTGTAATGCAGACCGAGAGAGTTTTCTAGAACTAGATGATATGGATCGCAAGGAAGCTGTGGATGCATTCAACGAGATAGTCTACGGTGCTTAAATGATAGCCTCTATACTTATCATTACCCTGCTCGGTTGGTGCGCTTACAGACTGCTTAGCGCACCTCTGAAGACGTTATTGTTTGTAGGGAAAGCTGCTGTTATACTGGTGCTAGGAATGTTAGTATGGTTATGTTTATTTGCACTGATGTTGCCTTGACATTACTTGGCTGGTCTGGTATAATGGTTACATAAAATGAAAAAGGAGTTACACATATGGCTGCAGTAAAAGAATGGATGATGCGCTTACAAGATGCAGAAGAAGAGGGATTAGATGTAGTGATGAATAGACTACATGCGAACGGCGCTCTATGGGCTCCTCGTGTACATCCAGAGATTGCAATGAATGAAGTAGAGAGTTTCTACCCTGACCCTGCATATGTTTAATTTAGGAATAATTGATAAGGAAGAAAAAATAATGAAATATAAAGAAGGCGACACAATTGTCGATCAAGGTATTATATACTCTGTAGAGAAAATGGAAGACGGCACTCTATGGGGATATAGTAATAACGCTGAAGTAGAAATCGAGATAGAAGATGACTTCGTGCCTGACGCTGCATTTCGGGGTAACGAACCTCTGTAAAAATAATACTTGACAAGCCTTGTATCACATGGTATAATGGCTACATAGAATGAGAGAGACTACTGGAGTGGGAAACGCCCACTAGACCTTAATCGTGGTACTGCAAGTCTTTCTCCCTTATCGGAACAGGGGTGTTGTTCCTACTATTGAAGAAAAGAGAGAAACCTCAGACTTTTAAAATGATTCAACAGGTTCGCTAAATCTTGCGGCAATAGGAATCGAGTCTTTTGTTTCTCTCTCCCCTTATAAGAATTTAATTGATGCACTAGTTATCAATACAACAGTTTGAAAGGAAACCATTAAGGTTGGTTGGCCCACGGTGAAAGTTCCACAATGGTTATGGTGTGGGGATGTAAGTTGGTTTCCTTTCAATTAGAACTCATGCGAAGTGGGGTTAAGCCCTTACACAGCTTCGTTGATACTCTCTCACTCTCGAGCTTAGGATTGATCGCCTCGACCTTGAGTGAGAGGGGACGTTATTTGGAGAAGGGGCCCTTTAGAACTGAAAGGGCTTTCCTAAACTATAAATGCAATAAGGTGTCTTTGAGTTATTTTCTAGCTGTATCAAAGAGGCCACCCCCTAAAACTGAGCGATGTTTGCTTACTTAACTGGTATATAATAATAAAGGAAAATTTATGTTCGTAGAAAAAGATGAAGTAACACACGAAGAATATGGTCATGGCAAAGTAACAAAGATTTTTGCGAATGGTGGCGACACTATCTACGGAGTAGATTTTGGAATGGAACATAATTTATTTGTATCACATAAAGACCTTCAACTAAAGGAGAACACATGAGTGAAAACCCATATGAAGTAAAACGAACATTACTCAAACGTGAGGTAGTACAATACTACGAGCAAAAAGATGAGAATGGCAACAGACAAATTTGCAAAGAGACAGAGACTACCACGAATGATGAAAACAATCCAACAATAGAAACAACAGTAGAGTATTATTAATTATGGCACTAAACAACATGTACAAGTGGAGTGGAACTTTTATGTTTCTAATCGCTGCACTCCTTCTCTCTTCTAACGTAGAGATATCTAAGTATGGTTATATTTTATTTTTATCAGGACATCTAACTCTCAGTTATTTCTTTTGGTTTAGAGTTCGAGATAATGCAATGTTTACTCACAACTTCTTTTTTATACTCATAGATTTCTGGGGTATATACAGATGGTTTATCGCATAAGGAAATATATGAAAGTATTGAAAGAAACAACTAAGTGGAATGGGGACTATCCCAACCACACTTACATTCTCAATGACAAATCAATGCTTATTGGTTACATACCATTCTCAGAAACAAAACCCAGCTGGTTTAGTAAACCAATGACTTTCTATAAGTCTCGCAGAACATTCATTGAGCAATCCCCAGAGGAATACGCATGTCAGTGAAGTGGAGTTGGGTAACACGCAAAGAAGACAAACAAGCTTCATTGCGTATCGGCGAGGGAAAGTTCGAAGGTGTTGTCTATTCATACGGCAAGGTAGTTCTACCCGAAGAGAATGAAATAAATTCCAAAGGGGACTTGCCTTTTCGGTTTGAATATAGTATACTAGATAATGCGAACATGAATAGAGAAGAATTTGGGAATGAGTTCTTTACAATCATTGGGGATATACTTGTGACTATTATTGAACAACAACTACAGGAAGAAAACCTTGAGTACAGATCAGACGATTGAACGAACTACGCTCTCAGAGCTAGTTGCAAATGAACAATATGCACGTAAGGTATTACCATTCATAAAGGGTGAATACTTTGCAGATAGAACAGAACGAATAGTATTCGAAGAAATACAAAAGTTTGTAGAAAGATATAACGCACTACCCACCAAGTCTACTCTGGAGATAGAGATAGACACACGCAGAGATTTAAACGAGAGTGATATTTCCAGCATACTGAATACAGTCAAGTCGTTGAAAGCAGACAAAGAAGTAAACTATGAATGGTTAGTCGAAACCACAGAGAAGTGGTGCAAAGATCGTGCGGTCTATAACGCAATCGTTGAGGGTATCTCAATCATAGACGGAAAGGATAAGGCGCGCAGCGCGGATTCCATTCCGAGTATACTCACAGATGCTCTCGCGGTAGGATTCGATAATCATGTAGGTCATGATTACTTAGAGGATAGTGAGAGTCGATTTGACTACTACCATACCGTAGAGGAAAAAATCCCGTTTGACTTGGAGTTTTTTAATCGAATAACCAAAGGTGGATTACCTCCGAAAACCCTAAACATCGCGTTAGCAGGAACAGGTGTCGGTAAGTCTTTGTTTATGTGCCATGTAGCTGCTAACTGTATGTCTCAAGGAAAGAATGTATTGTATATAACTCTGGAGATGGCAGAGGAACGTATCGCAGAACGCATTGATGCAAACCTAATGAACATCTCTATGGAAGACTTGCATGATCTACCCAAGCAGATGTTTGAAAGTAAAATCAATAAGATTATTAAGTCTACCTCTGGTAAGTTGATTGTCAAAGAGTATCCCACAGCAAGCGCACACTCTGGACACTTTCGTGGATTGATTAAAGAGTTGGCTATCAAGAAAACATTCAAGCCAGATATTATCTTTATTGACTATCTGAATATCTGTTCGTCATCACGATTCAAGGGAAACGCAAATGTCGGTTCGTACTTCTATATCAAATCAATCGCAGAAGAACTGCGAGGACTTGCAGTAGAGACTAACGTACCTATCATGAGCGCAACTCAGACAACTCGTAGTGGGTTCTCTAATAGTGATGTAGGTCTGGAAGATACCAGTGAGAGTTTTGGTTTGCCTGCGACTGCTGATCTTATGTTTGCGTTGATCAGTAATGAAGAACTAGATGAGTTGAATCAGATTGCAGTCAAGCAATTAAAGAATCGATACAACGACCCGTCAGTGAATAAACGATTTGTGATTGGTATTGATCGTGCGAAGATGAAACTGTATGACATTGACATATCTGAACAACACACTCTTGCAGATGCAAATCAGACTAAGGGCAAAGAGGATGACTTTGATACACCTGTTTTTGACAAGTCTAGATTTGGAAGCTCGCGTGGTGACTTAGGTGGATTTAAAATATAATGAACTCGTATATTACAGTGTATGATAAAGTTCTCTCTGATGATCAGTGTGATTACTTTATTGACAAATTTGAAAGGGATACTTCTGCACAAGAGGTTCAGAACAATTCTCATTTTTCAGAGGAAGGTGTAAGAAACGCAACACTCACTCAGATTAATATGCTTCATTCTCCTGAGTCTATATGGAAAGAGGATGTTAATTTTCTGATGCACACTATCGGCAGATGTGTTGAGTCCTATAAAATGGAACATGACATCACACCCTATCAATGGCCTGACAAGTATTCGTTAGAACCCCCTAAGATGAAAAGGTATTTGGCAAATACGTCTGATGAGTTTCCACCACATGTTGATGTATTGAATTATGAAACCGCAAGACGATTTCTAGTTATCTTTATGTATCTTAACAACAACATGGGTGGGCATACTTATTTTCCAAGTATGGATGTAGAGGTTGAATGTAAAAAGGGTTCGTGTGTTATGTTTCCGCCTTTATGGACACACATACACGCAGGAGCTCGTCCAATAATTGCACCCAAATATATTATTGGGAGTTACCTTCAATATGTGTAAGATTTGCCTTGACAATTTGGTATGTAAGTGGTATAATATAGTTTAATGAATGGAGATATATAAAATATGACTAATAATAATTTTTTAAAGAGTATCATCAAAGATGTGGGTAATGAATACGCAAATTTGGTGAGTGACGGAGTGGAGGCTGGTGATGTTGATTCCTTTATTGACACAGGCAGTCATGTATTCAATGCGTTGCTGAGTGGAAGTATCTATGGTGGTCTTGCATCGAATAAGATTACTGCGATTGCTGGAGAGTCAGCAACAGGCAAGACATTCTTTCTGATGGGTATTGTCAAGAACTTTCTAGATTTAAATCCAAACGCAGGAGTGATATACTTTGAAAGTGAATCTGCAATTACTAAGCAGATGGTAGTTGATAGAGGTATTGACCCAGAACGTATGGTGATGATGCCTGTGACTACGGTGCAAGAATTTAGAACTCAATCCCTAAAGGTGTTGGACTCTTATCTATTGCAACCCGAATCACAACGTCAACCACTCTTCCTTTGCCTAGACTCTCTTGGTATGTTGAGTACTACGAAAGAAGTTGAGGATACCGCAGATGGTAAAGAGACAAGAGACATGACAAGAGCGCAAGTTCTCAAAGCTGCGTTTCGTGTTCTCACTCTGAAACTTGGTAGAGCAAAAGTTCCAATGGTAGTTACCAATCACACATATGATGTGGTGGGTTCTATGTTCCCTCAAAAAGAAATGGGTGGTGGTTCTGGACTCAAGTACGCAGCTAGTTCTATTATCTATTTGAGTAAGAAGAAAGAGAAAGATGGCACTGAAGTTATCGGTAACATCATTCACTGTAAGAACCACAAGTCTCGTTTGACTAAAGAGAATAAGATGGTTGATGTTCGACTTACTTATGATAAGGGACTTGACAAATACTACGGACTGTTAGAGTTGGCTGAGAAGTATGGTATCTTCAAAAAGGTATCAACACGATTTGAACTTCCAGACGGAAGCAAACAGTTTGGTAAAACTATTCTATCTTCACCTGATACTTATTTCACTGATGAAGTTATGAAACAATTGGATGAGGCTGCAAACAAGGAGTTTAAATATGCTACGAGTGATTGAAAATTGTTGTGATTTACAATACTTGGAAATGATGAAAGGTGTTGCAGAGAAAAGTGAGACTTGGAATCTGAAACATCCTCTTGGGTTTCCGTTTGAGGACAAACATTTGAAGTTGGATGTTATTGAAAATGAACCAGTACATGATTTGCTTGCAGGTATGGCAATGGGTTTACTCATACAGATTTACAATGGTAAAACTGAGGGCGGATGTTTTGCATCTGATTTCTTTTTGCCTGAGGTATCGTATTGTGCAATATCCGTAAAGGACGAATACCGACAAGACAACCCACACACAGACCACGAAAAAGATTTTGACTATGTGAAGATACTTGGATTGCTTAATTCTAATTGGCAACCCAAAGACGGTGGTGAGTTTATTCATGGGGATCAATCTGTATTCATGAAACCAACAAGCTTTGTAGTATTCGATCCGCGAGTTACGCATTGTGCATCACCAATCAAATCTCATGAAAAAAGATTTGGAATTGATTTTACTGTAAAGGCAAAAAGAAAATGAACATGATTAATATTGGTGACAAGATTTCGTACTTAAATATATACAAAGAGAAACGAGTTGGTAAAATTTTAGAGGTGTGTTCTGATATGGACTCGTATGAGGAAATGCGATTGAAAGATGGCGTTCCTTATTACTACTCTAAGAAGCTTACTAAGTTTGTTCCTGTTAAACCAAAGAATATGAAAACAGTTTACTTAACACTTAAAACTGCTTTGGGCAGGACTGACTATATATTATTTGAGGATAATTTTGTAAGTGAGGAGTAAAGTTTGAATTTTATTGAGATAGTTGATGACACCACACCACTGTGGGTAAAACGTAGAACATATGGCGAACTTAGCTCATGTAAAAGTATTATAGAGTATTTTGAAAGTGTTCCAAACAAAAGTAAAGGTGGACTTCCTTTCTTTAATAAGAAGCGTCAAAAGATTTGTGTAACAAAATCGTTTAACTTTGGTGATGACAATCCTATCAATGCAAGCCTCTACACCTTTGTAAATAATTCATTAGGCAAGTACTGTCGAAAGTACGACTACCTTAATAAATTAAATACGAGTTCGTATTGGAGATTGTGTCCTGTATATAATTTGCAAAAGTATGAAGAGGGAGAGGGTTTCTTTTCTTTACACAACGAACAGTCTGGCTCCTATCCATATAGACTACTTGCATGGATGGTTTATCTTAATGATGCAGAGTCGGGTACAGAGTTTCCTTATCAAGAAATGACGGTGACACCCAAAGAAGGCAGAACAGTTATCTGGCCCGCAGGGTGGACACACCCACACAAAGGCGTAACACCAAACGAAGGCACTAAGTATATTGCAACAGGTTGGTTTTATACATTACCAATGGGCGAACCTAGATTTGATGGTAGACACCCAGACGAAGAAAAGATAACGGAGATATTAGTATGAGCGCACTGTCTAAGTTAGTTGGCAAACCTAAGCCATGGGATTGGTTTAGTGCGAAGTATCCTGTTAAAGTAAAGCAGATGAATTATCCCACAGGAAGAACCCAACAAATTAAAAATGATATTCTTGAAGCAGGCGATGCGTTACAAGGACGAACCGCTGCTAAGTGTTTAATGACCAAATGGAATATGCATGAGGACTATAATACATTTCGTGTTGTTGGTGGAGCTGCAATAGAAGTTGCAAACTCATGTCCAGTTGCAAAACGAACTAAACCTGATGGAAGTCCAGATGATGTTCCTCTTTACATAAAAGAAAGTTGGGGATTGATGTACGGCAAAGGTCACACTTGTGAAGAACATAATCATTGGCCTTCTCTTTGGTCTTATACCTATTGTGTGGAAGCATGTAAAGAATGTGCGCCATTAATATTTAACGATAGTGATGAACGTGATGATGAGGGTACTCCACTTCACACATTTCCAGAAACAGGGCAACTGATTGTTTTTCCAGCATGGTTAAATCATTCTGTTCCAAAACAAGAATGTGAACATACACGAACTATGATTGCGGGCAATTTAAATATCCGAGAAACTATTGGCTCGAAGCTTTTCGTTACGGAAGGTAATTTTCGTGTTAGGTAATTTTGTCAGAGGATTTGAGAACGCACTAACAGATAAGCAATGTGATAACCTTATAGAATGGTTTGAGCGTGATGACCATATGGGCAAAACTAAAACTGTCAATCGCGCAACACGCAAAGATAAACAAATGTGGATGCACGAAGAAGACTCTCTCTATTCATCTATTCAAAAAGTAAAGATGGATATGTTACGAGAATATCTTTTAGACTTTCCTATTGTATATCGTGGAGCGCAAAGTCTTTTATCACCAGAAACTAAAGTGCAAAGAACAATGCCTATGGGTGGTGGGTTTCATAATTTTCACGCAGAAAATTCTCACTGTGCAGATGCAAACAGAGCTCTTGTATGGACAATCTATTTGAATGACTTACCAGCTGGTGAAGGTGAAACAGAGTTCCTATATGAAAAAATAAGAATCCAACCAAAGAAAGGAATGGGTGTTATATTTCCTTCTGCGTGGATGTATCAACATCGTGGGAATCCCGTACACACCCACGATAAGTATATAACTACTGGTTGGTATTGGTATCCACAGGAAAAAGCAATACTATGAGTTTATTAAAATCGCTTGCAAATAGTCTAGATGAAGAAAAAAAAGTAGAGGAACAAAAGCAACGACAGCTTGCTACTAATCCAGCTTCTATTTCATTTACTTCTAATCTTCCTATTATAAAATCAGATGTTCCAGAATCAAATGCAACAAAGGAACTAATAAATCTTTGTTATGATTTTGAGGATATACAAAAAAGAAAAACTAATGTACAGGCAACTATGAGTTCGTGGTTTATGCATGAACACAATTCAGAGTTTATGAAACTCTGCGACTACGCAGTACACCTTGCAACAGAGAACTCACCCAACAAAGTATTTCTTATGCCGTACGATTGTTGGACTGCAAGTTATACAAAGGGTGATTGGACAAAACCTCATGACCATTGGCCATCTATTTGGAGTTGGGTATACAATGTTGATTGTTGTGATTCGTGTGCGCCGTTAGTGTTTCCAAATGCTATGCAAGCGGTTATTCCTAAGAAAAATACAATGGTTATGTTTCCAGGCTGGGTAAAACATTCTGTACCCAAACATCAATGTGATCATAAAAGAATTATCATTGCTGGTAATCTAGGACTCAATCCTTATTGGATGACTAGTCGTTTGAAAGTTGGTCGTGAAGAAGTTGCAAAGAAATACGAACTGATTGGAAATGTTGGTTATTCTGAAATGACAAAACTACAAACCAAAGGCCCAGTATAATCTTTTCCATACAATCCTTATAAATAGTAAAAACTGTTACTAAAGGATTATTATGGTGGAAAAAAGTTACTTCATGGGCCAAGATGGATTTGTCTGGTTCGTAGGTGTTGTAGAAGATAGGAATGACCCAGACCAACTTGGTAGGGTTAGAGTTCGTTGTTTAGGATTTCACTCAGAAAGTATACTTGATGTTCCAACAATAGACTTGCCGTGGGCTCACGTTATGCACCCTGTCACAGATGCAGCGATGCATGGTCTTGGCAACTCTCCGTCTTTTCTCGTTGAAGGTAGTTGGGTAATTGGTTTCTTCAGAGATGCTATAGAAAAACAACAACCAGTAATTATAGGTTCTTTGCCCGGCACACCTCAAGCACCTGCTGACCCCCAACTTGGATTTAATGATCCTCGCTCCCCCGAAAGTCCACAAGAAGAATATCTTGGACATCCTCTCTATGGTTCGTATCCTGTTGATGGAGAATTTTATACTACTAAGTCTGGTCACGAAGTAGGTGAACCAGACACAAGCAGATTAGGTAGAGGTAGAGCATCAGAGTCACACAACTCTCTTTTAGCACGAAGACGTAATCGTTTGCGTGGCGACCCAGCAATTGTTGACCCCACAGTTGGAGTTGATGATGACAGTGAAGAAACAGATCAAAAGGGAACAGGTGTTCCTACTGCAACACAACCATATCTTTTAGCTACATCTGATTTTGCGGTTCAAGAGACTCGCGGTTTCTGGAACGAACCACAACCCAAGTCAATTCAAAAAGATGAGAACCCATACATCTCCGCAGCCTATCCACACAACCATGTCTTTGAAAGTGAAGCTGGACACATAAAAGAAATAGACGATTCGCCTGGCGCTGAACGATTGTTTACACAACACAGCGCAGGCACGTTTGAAGAAATACATCCAGACGGTTCAAAGGTTGTAAAAATTGTTGGCGACAACTATGAGATTGTTGTTGGAAAGTCTCAGATACTTATACAAGGTGATGTTAATATTACAACACTTGGAACAGTACGAGAACTTATAAAGGGAGACTACCACCTTGAGGTAGAAGGCAATTACACACAGAAGATACATAAGAACCATAGAGTTAAAGTTGGAGCTGGAACAGGTGGTGGTAATCGTGAAGAAGAAATTAACGGCAACCATTCTTTTCAGATAATGAACAGCGTCAAAGGCAGAGTCAAAGAAGATATGGATATTGTCATTGATAAAAATGAAACTAGAATTGTTAACGGAACAAGTACTCTTAACATTATTGATGACTACGCAATAACATCTCTTAAAAGTATAGACTTAATAGCATCAGACCATTTATCAGCAACTACTGTTTCTGGAATTATGTCTTATAAGTCTGGTGGAAAATTAAATATGAAATCAGTAGGTGTTGGAACACTTAAATTTTCTGGAACAGGCAGTGAAGTTACTGCTAAAAATAGTGATGCAATAGATATTGCTCTTACAACACATGTACATTCTCAAACTGACACTGGACAAGATGCTACTGCACAGGGCAACACACTGGCGCCAGTTGAATAGGAAATAAATATGGCAAATTTTAGAACACCAAGTTTAGCAGGATCAAGTACAGAGTTCAATTCAGTTCTCAGTACATTTGATTCTATAAAAAGTGAAGTTGTTGCTGGACTTGAAGCAGAAGCAGCTGATCTTGTTGCTACTCTAACCGTTTCTGTTGTAGGAGATTTGGTATCTAAACTTGGGGATTTAGTTCCTGAGCTTCCAGAGTTGCCAAATGTAAATTTACAATCAGAAATGTCCTCACTTCTTGATATCGATCAAAGTACTTTAGCAGGACAATTAGAGTTTGAAAATAAAAAAGCAGCATTAGAATTTCAGTTTGGAGAAGGACTTACTGCTGGTGGTTATGATTTAGATACTTTAACTACCAATGCAACTGCTGCTAAAACTGCGGCGTTAACTGCTACTACAGATATTGCCTCTGCAACTACAGCGTTATCTGATGCAAGAGGAGAGGTAACATCTTCTTTGGATACTGCACTTGATGCTTCTCTAAAATTAGATAGAAGTAATATTCCAAATCCAACAGCACTTATTAATAATTTATCTGCATCAACTACCTCAGCGGTATCTGCACTTTCATCCCAAGCATCATCATTCCAATCTCTTACAGATGCAAGAGGAGCTGGAACAAGAATTCAAGATGTTGTTCCAAACTTTGAAGTGCTTGCATCTGGGGGAGTTGCATTTGAAAAAGCATCTGCGGTTCTACAACCAACTGTAGATACTGTGAAAGAAGAAGTATCCACAGTAGTGGAAAATAAAGAATTTGCAGAAGCACTTGCGTTACATAATTCAATCTTAGAAAAGTTTGAAAGAGATACACCTAAAGTTCTTCCAACAAAAAATGCTGGTGCGTATGCGGTGACA
>ENA-OSJC01002736-OSJC01002736.1-marine-metagenome-genome-assembly--contig:-NODE-2736-length-13019-cov-8.494282_pt1 | contig 13019 bp, 31 predicted proteins | sample MGYA00237885_ERZ534234 | MGnify/ENA primary metagenome ERZ534234 (study PRJEB26413, sample SAMN06343907) | marine metagenome | isolation source: coastal waters | place: Atlantic Ocean: West Antarctic... | reverse complement strand
TTTGAGCCATTAAGAGAATGGGTAGGCGCACCAATTAAAGTTAATAGTATGTTTAGGTCTTTAGAACTTAATACTGCCTTAAAAGGCGCAGCAAGAAGCAGCCATTTACGAGGTGAAGCATTTGATATTACAAGTATGGGTGGTAAGTCAAACCTTGAGATGTTTTATTGGATAAAAGACAATTTAGTTTTTGATCAACTTATTTGGGAATTTGGAAATGAACCAAAATGGTTACACGTTTCTTATAAAAAAGAAGATAACAGGCAACAAGTATTAATAACCAAAAGACAGGGTATATATCATACCTATTCTAATTGTAAATCTTGCTAAAATGATAACAGATTACAAAACACTTTTAATTAATTTAGGAACATTTATATTTTCAATGACAAACGTAGATGTAATATTAAAGGTAATTTTATTATTGGTAACAATCGGTTACACCCTAAATAAATGGTGGTTACTAAACAAAAGCAATGGAAAAAAGAAAAAGCAAAAAAAAGTTTAAAGATACTAGAGTAGGTAAATTCCTTACTAAAGTAGCACCAAACATTTTAAAGGGTGTTAGTGACATTGTGCCCGATGCTGGTTTTTTAAAGCTTATAGGTAGTCTTATAAGTAAAGATGATGTACTTGCACCTAAAGACAAAGAAGAAGCCTTAAAACTGCTTGAAATGGATATTGTAGAAATGCAAGAGGTTTCTAAAAGGTGGTCTAGTGATATGTCAAGTGATAGTTGGCTATCAAAAAATGTAAGACCAATGATGTTAATTTTTCTTACAATATCAACTTGGTTATTAATTCTTATGGATAGCCTTGCAATAGATTTTGGTGTAAATACACAATGGATAGATTTGCTTAAATCTCTTTTAATTACCGTATATGTTGCATATTTTGGAAGTCGGGGTATTGAAAAATACAAACATATTTCTCTAAAGGAATAGAATACTTTTCATATATCATAATATTTATTTTAATGTTTTTTTTATATTTATTTTTTTGTATATATATTTGATATATTATTTTATATACTTGTAATAATAAAAATTGTAAATTTATAAGTAATACCATTAATAAACAAATTTTAAATGACTAAACCTTCAAGAAGTAAAATAGTAAAAAAACTTGATGCTATTTTTAGTCAATACATTAGATTAAAAGATGCAGATTATTTAGGTAATACAACATGTTTTACTTGTGGTAAGGTTGATCATTGGAAAAAATTACAAAACGGACACTTTCAAAGCAGAAAACATTATGCAACTAGGTGGATGGAAAAAAATTGCCAAGTGCAATGTCCAAAATGCAATGTATTTAATTATGGTGAGCAATTTATTTATAGTAAAAACCTTGATAAAAAATATGGTGATGGCACAGCAGAAAAATTACATATAGAATCTAAAAAAATTGTAAAATATTCTAATAATGAATTAAAAGAAATGATTGTACATTATAAAAATTTGGTTGATTGTTTTTAATTAACTATATTTGACTATTCTGTTTTGTTAAGGAAAAGGGGTTTAACTATATGTTAAGCCTTTTTTTTGTTTTTAATTTAAGTTATTAACATTTTTTTTTGTATATTTGTTTATATTAATTTAAACAAAACAGAATGAGAACACAAAAACATGATTTAAAACAAGAAATTAAAGATTTGGAAAACCAATTAAGGTTTGCGGTTATTAATTTAGATGCCTTTACACAATTATCTATTAATAAAAGATTGGATATTGCAAAGTCAACCTTAATAAACATACAATAATGGATACAAATTATTCAAAAGAAACCGCTGAAAGTAAATTTGACGAGTATACATATAGAATAGAAGCCTTATGTAATAGAATAGAAGAATTAAAAGCACAAATAGAAGTTTCACAAATACTTAAACAAAATGGATAGAGAAAAATTATTAGATTTATACAAAAAATACAATTTAGAAAAAACCGATGTTTTTAAACATCAGCACTATGTGATCATAACAAGGCAAGGAATTGAAAAAATAGCTGCAAAAGAAAACATAACAATAAATTATGAGGTTGTAAAATGCGAACCTAATTTTGCTGTGGTAAAAGCCTATGCAAAAAAAAATGATGTAGAAATACAAACCTTTGGTAGTGCATTAAAAGGAGATAATTATAAAGATGGCAATTGCAATAGTTGGTATGTTATGGAAATGGCTGAAAAAAGAAGTTTATCAAGATCAGTTTTAAAATTAACTGGCTTTTATGAACTTGGTGTTTTTGGTGAAGATGAAAGCGATGACTTTAAAAGAAAATAAATATGGCAATTAGTAACGAAATATTTGAACATTACCGAATAAAACAAAGAGAGGTTGCAAAGGCTAAAAACCTTTTAAGACTTAATGGATATTCAGTAAATAAAAACACAGAATTTAATATAAATAAAACACGAGGTGTTGCGTGTATTGACGACACCAAAATTTAATTAATTTATTATGAGTGCAATAATTAACGGAAGTATAAGGGTAGATAAACTACCTAAAGAAAAATTTGTAAAAGGGCGAGACGGTGCTGTTTATTACAATTTCACAATCGGAATACAAGATGAAACTAGATATGGTAACAATGTTGCTTTTATGGATAGCCAAACCAAAGAAGAACGTGAGGCGAAAGTTGCCAAAACATATTTAGGGAACGGAAAGGTTGTTTGGATGAGTGATCAAGGTGTAACACTTGCAGAGCGAGAGGAACAAAATGAAGTTGTTACAAAAAAATCAGATGATGGTTTACCGTTTTAAGTAACCTAATTAATAAATGGTGTGAGTTTTTAACTTGCACCTTTTTTTATATATTTAACAAATGACAGAAAAAGAAACAGAACAAAATATGTTAATGGAATTTATTGCAGACACATGCAAAATAGACATTAATAAAAAAATAGATTATCCGCCAGTATGTTTAAGTTATGGTGAAAAGGTTTTACAATCAGATGATGGTGATACAATTATACCAATAGCATTAGGAACTTATGGCAATCTTTCAGTAATAACAGCACCACCAAAAACAAGAAAAAGTTTTTTTTGTAGCTTATTAGCAAGTGCTTATTTAAGTGATTCAAATATTTATGGTGGACAAATTAAAGGACATAGAAATAATGGTGATTTAATTTACATAGATACCGAACAAGGAAATTGGCATGCTTCAAAAGTTTTTAGAAGACCATTGGATATGGATAATAACATACCAAAAGACAAATATCATACATTTGCTTTGCGAACAGTTGGTTTTAAAGAAAGGTTAAAATTTATTGAATATTATTTAAAGGAACATATAAAGGAACCATCTCTGCTTATTATAGACGGGATTGCAGATTTATGTCCAGATGTAAACAACATAGAAAAAAGTAATGAATTAGTAAGCGCATTGATGAGATTAAGCCAACAACAAAATGTACATATAATAAATGTAATACACCAAAATTTTGGTAGTGCTAAACTTGGTACTGGTCACCTTGGTAGTGCATTAGAAAAGAAAGCTGAAACGGTAATAAGTTTAGAAGCAAACACAGTAAATAAAGATTGGACAACGGTTAAATGTGGCAGAAGCAGAGGTTATTGCTTTGATACATTTAGTTTTGAGGTAAACGAAAAAGGATTACCAATTATAGTTGGTGATTTATATGATCCTTTAAAATAGTATGGTACAAAAAACAATGAAATTAGTTGCTGCAAAGCATAAAGAATGGATAGAAATAGTTTTATCTTTTGGTTGCAAACAAGAAACAGCGGAAGATATTGTACAAGAAATGTATTACAAAATACAACTAAAACTTGAAAAGGGTTTAGATATAATGTACAATGAAAAAGAAATAAATTATTATTATATATTTAAAACATTAAAAACATTGTTTTACGATTTAAAAAGAAAAGGTAAAAACATAACAATAATTTCTATGGATGATTTACACTTAACTACCACAGATGTAAATTTTACCGAACCATACGATAAAATACAAGATGAATTATCTAAAATGTTTTGGTATGACCGCAAAGTTTTTGAAATAATTAATGAGGGTGAAAGTATTGCGGAGTTTTCCCGAAAAAGTCTAATACATTATTATTCCTTATATAATACATATAACAAAGTTAAGAATAAATTAAAAAAATTATTATGATCACATACAAATTCCCTAAATGTTTTTGGAAAATAGCAGAAGAAATTGGTAATGCTAGAAATGTTTTAAGTGAAGAATTAATGAAAAAAAAACCAAGATATGATAGAGGGGAAAAAAATGAATATGTAGACACCACTGGTTTATTAGGTGAATTAATCGCTATGGATTATTTAACCAATAATAATGTTGAATATGAAATGGCAAAATTATTATCCCCATATCCTACAAAAAGTGCAGATTTTGTATTTAAAAACCAAAGAATTGATGTTAAAACAACAATACACTTTCCAAAGGCGCATTTATTAGTTAATCATGAAGCGCATCATAAAGGCAAAGGAATTATAGATAAATATTGGTTTATATATGTAATTGATAAAGAAACAGCGGAATTTTATTTTGTAGATTATGATGACACAAGTAAATGGGAAAACAAAAAAATGGGTTGGACAAAAGCATATTATATAAAAAGGGAACAATTATGAAAATAGGGAACATTATTTATTATATAACAAAATATACTGGTATAAAATACCTAGTGGATAAATATCACAAATTCAGAGGAACTAAATGTGATTGCAACAACAGAAGGAAAAAATTTAATAAAATTAAAATAGATAGATGGTAAAATTTAATAAACAAGATTTTGAAAGCTGGAAAAACTTTAGGTCTGAACCAAAAAATGAATTACAGACAAATGAATTTGAACTTATATGCCAATTACATGCAACATATTATAACCATAAATACCAAAAACCTTGCACTTGCAATCCTAAAAGAATAAACTTATGGATAAAACAACTAAACATAATTTGGAATAATGGGAACTAAAACAATTAATGAGTGGGAAAAAGCGGTTGTATTTTTATTAAATATGGATGGTTGGAATTTAAAACATTGTGGTGATGGAAATTCAAGATACGATGCAATAGGAAAAACACCAAAAGGAAAAGATTGCGTTATAGAAATGAAATTTAGAAAAAAACATTACGATGAAAAAATGCTTGAAAAAGATAAATATGATGCCTTGATGGCGCTTGATCATGACATAGTAAAAATATTTTTTGTGAATGATCCGAAAGGAAATTTTATGTATTGGTTAAATACTTTAAAAATGCCAAAATTGGAAAAAAAATATTGTCCAGACACTACAGTTTACACCAAAAAAAGGTTGCATAAAGAAGTTTATTTGCTTACCGAAAATGAAGCCAGTAGGATCAATATAAATATATCTCCAAATTAGAACAATTACTATGTTAATATGTTAATAATTATTATTATATTTGTATATATTAATTATAACAAAACAACATGCACTTTGAAAATTTAGGATATTTTTTAGAATATATGATTGACGATAAATATATTGGTTCAATTACTATAGAAAAACCAGACAGAAAAGAAATTGGTTATTATGGTAGGATTGATGAGATTGCTATGCAAGACATTGTATTTAATAACAAAAAACGTATTAAAAAAGGAGAATCATTTTATACTAGAATGTACCCTTTATGTGGTAAAAAACTTTAATTTAAAACAAAACAGATGAAACAGACAATTAGCTTTGGACAATTCCAAGATGCCTTTTACAATATGGATAGGCAAAACCAATTTACTTATAAAGGCAAAAAAGCCTTGTTTGAGTTTTTAGAAGAATATGAAGATAACACAGATGAAGAAATAGAATTAGATGTGATTGCATTATGTTGTGAATATGTAGAATATGATAGCCTTGAAGATTTTTGGTTAGAATATGACAAAGAAGATTTCCCGAATAAAGAAGCTATTGAATGGGATACAATGTTTATACCAATAGATGATGATTCTTTTATAATACAAGCATTTTAATATGAAAGTAAACGAAGCAGCTTGGGAAAAGTTAAAAAAACAAATAGAATACTACACAGAAGCTGACACATCTATATCAGACATATCAATAAATTACCAAATAAAAGAAACGAAAAACAGAAATTATTTAAGACTTAACATAATAATAGACAAATGGGACAAAATAACAGGATAAAAGAATTAGAAAATGAAATTTTACAATTACAAGAAGCATTAAAGCATACTTATATATATGAAACAGATACTTTATGGTGCAGAGATGGGGAATTATATTTCGCATATAATGATGATAAAATACTTGTGATGAATGTGGACCAGCTTTTTAGAGATTTACCATCTATTATAAAAATGGTTACTAAAGAGCAAAAGAAAATGCAGAAGATGCACCACAAAATGATCAAGGAAACACTTAAAGAGATATGATTTTATTAGTGGATGCAGATAGTTTAATTTTTGCAAGTTGTTATCGTAAAAGAGATACACTTGATGATCAAAAATATTATATTGATATTATAGATGCTAGGAATAAATTTGACCAGCAATACATGAAAATTGTAAATGACTTAGAGGAAAAATACACCATTGATAAAGTAATTTGCTTTAGTGGTTCAAAGGGTAACTTTAGAAAACTTATAACATCAAAATACAAAGCCAATAGAAATAAACAAGAATTGCCACCATTATTAAATGACATGCACCAATTTGTAAAAGACCAATACGATAGTGTTTATGGTTATGGTGTAGAAACAGATGATATGGTTGCAAGATATTGGAAACAAATTTCAGATGATATTGGCAGGAATGAGGTTATGATTGTTTCAATAGATAAAGACTACAAACAATTTCCTTGTTTGATGTACAACTATCACTACAAGCACAAAGAGATTTTAGACATAACAGAAGAACAAGCGATTTTTAATTTTTATTCACAAATGATAGAGGGCGACACCGCAGACAACGTAAACTATTTTAAAGGAAAAGGCAAAAAATTTGCAGAAAAACATTTTAAAGATTGCACAAGTAAATACCAATACACTAGGAAATTATACGAATTATTTAAACAAGAATATAAAGGCAAAGCAAGACAAAAATATGCAGAGTGCTATCACCTTTTAAAATTAAGAACACAATAAATATTAATAATTAAAACCAAAACAGATGAAAAAACAAGAAATTAAAAGAGGAGATTACAATGCTTTTTATCCAATAAGTGAATTAAAATTGGCAAATGTAAACAGAGATAGAGTTTTAAAACATGCAGAAAATTTTAAATCTAAACTAAATGAATTTAATTGGATGATGCCAATAGTAATATCTTCAAGAGGTGATGTTATAGAAGGACATCATAGAATTGAAAGTGCTAAATTATTATTACAAAAAACAATACCAGCTTATATAGTTGATTGGATTGATACAGAAATAGAAACAAAGCATTTAGAATCAATTATAAGCCTAAACAATGGTAACAAACCTTGGAACACTTTAGATTATTTAAAAGCCTACTCAACTAATTTTATTGATTACAAAGTGGTTTATGATACATATTTAAAAAATTCAAATAACATCTCTGTTGGTAATGTAGTTAATTTATTTTTTGGTAAAACAACCAAACATTTTAAAAAAGGCGATGCGGTTATAAAAAATCATAAATTTTCCTTTTACCTTGTAGAAAAAATATCAAATCTTGTAGCAAAATATGGTAAAACTTATATACAAGCATATTGTGTTAGAGAGATGATAAAAATAGCCTTTGAGAAAACTTACAATGATTACAAAGCACTAGATTTCTTATTTAAAGAATATGCAAAACTTGCCAAAACAGATCACCCAGCAATAGCATCTATTACAAGATTTAGACCATTAATGGAATTATATTTAGTTGAATTTAATATTAAAAGAAATGCAAAACAAAATTAATAATGCAATACAAATTCCTATTTTAAAAACACCTAGGGAAATAAGTGATTTATTAATATCAATTACCAAAGTTAATATATTTGAAAAAACAAGGGTAAGGAATGTTATAGAACATAGGGCATTTTTTTGTTACCTATTAAAAGAAAAATTTGATTTTGGACCAAGTGCTATTTCTGTTTTTATGAAAACAAACCCAAAACTTAAAACTTATGATCATGCAACTGCAATACACGCACTTAAAATGTTTAAGGTTTATAAAGCATATAGGAAAGAATATTTTGACACTTTGGAAACTTATTTTAAAGTTAAACCAGATGAAAATTATGAACAATTACCTACTTTGGAAAATATGGTAAACAAATATGTATTATATAAAAACAGATATTATAATGCAAAAAATAAAATTAAAACACAACAAGAAAAACTAAATGATTTTAAAGGAAAAATAAAAAATTTAGAAGAATTTAAAAGCAAGTCCACCGCTGAATTAACTCAAAATGAAATATTATATAGGAAATTGGACAAAAAAAAAATGGAAATATACGATGAGAGAGCAGATTTGGTATTAAAATCTTTTGAGTGGCAAAAACCAAAAAATGAATTTGAGATAATAAATTGTTCAACATGATAAAAAAAGAATGGCATTTCATGGATAGCCCTATGACAAGTAAAAAATTAATACAAAAATTACAGCAATTATTTGATAAATTGCCTAAAGGCGATCAAAGGAAAAAAATAAGGAAAATGTTGCTTAAATTAAAACTAAAAAAATAAATAATTAAATTACGTTATATATATATGGAATTAGTTAAAATAAATGAAATAATACCTAACAAAAATAACCCTAGATTTATTAAAGATTTTAAATTTAATAAATTGGTAAATTCTATTAAGAAATTTCCAGAGATGCTTAAGCTGCGCCCTATTGTAGTAAATAAAGATATGGTTGTGCTTGGTGGTAATATGAGATTAAAGGCTTGTAATGAAGCTGGTTTAAAAGAGGTGTATATATTAAAAGCGGATAATTTAACAAAGGAACAAGAAAAGGAATTTATAATAAAAGACAATGTAGGTTTTGGACAATGGGATTGGGATATGTTGGCTAATATTTGGGACAATCAATTGTTAGCAGATTGGGGACTAGATGTATTGGAATTAGAAGATTCATTTGATGAGGGGGAAATATCAGAGGATAATAATGTAAAAGAGGAAAATGAGGTTATAATTAATTTAACTATGCCATATTACCAATATGAAAAAATGGAAATAGATTTTCAAAATTTTATAAAAAAATATCCAAACGTAATATGCAAAATACAAAACTAAATATTTTAATATATCCAATGTTATCGGTAAATAATCTTAATGCCGATAGCAATTATATAATTATTAAGCAATTATGTAATGAATTACTTAAAACAAAAAAATACAATTTTTTCTTATTAATTGACAGTAACAGGAAATATGTAAAAGATGACTTAAATTCTTTGGTTAAAATATTAAAGGTGCCAATGCCTAGAAGTAAAAAACACCAAGTAATACATTTTAATTCTAATATTTTTAGAGAAATTTTTAAAAAATATGCTTTTGATATTATTTGGAACAATGTTGTAGAACAAGGACATCATTTAAAATACTTTCCAGATACCATTGTAGATGCTTTTAGACCAAAAGTGTTTAATTATCACCATTATGTAATACACAGAAGTTTAGAAAAAATTACAAGTTATTTACCTTGCACTCACATTTTATATGATCAAATTGTAGGAAGTTTAGGCACAGACTTAAATTTCTTTCACACCCAATATTGTTATGATATGTTAATGGAAGAAGCCAAAGACATTTTAAATACAGATAAAATAAAAATGTTAGAAAACAAAAGTGTTATAAACCTTGGGGGATATACCAATGAAATAAAAAGCACTAATAAATATGAAAAATTTACTTTTATATATAATCATAGGTTAGATGGATATAAGAATTGGCAAATCACATTTAATATATTTGACCAATTATGGGATGAGGGTTTAGATTTTCAAGTCATTTTAACGGCTGGAGACAAAGACAACATAAATACAATAAACAAAAAACCATATTGTACCGTAAAGTCCTTTACTAAACATAGCGATTACTTAAAAGAATTATCTAAATGTCATGCAAACACTATGAATAGCAGACATGAGACATATTGCATTAGTGTAGCAGAAAGTATTATGAACAAACAAATAACCGTATTGCCTAATAGGTGTACATTTCCCGAATTAGTAGGAAAAGGTTATCCTTACCTATTTGGTGATCAAGATGATCAATTAGAGATGTTAAGGACAATTATTAAAGACAATACAAGGGAATACGATTATAAAACAAAAAACAAACTGACATTAAAAAACCATAGTTCTAACATACATAATTATTTTCAAGAATTATCTAAAATAGAAAAAACTGATGTGTTTAATAGTATAAAAAAAGAAAAAAGCAAAAGAGAAATAAAAAAATATTTATCTAAACACAATGAAGTAAATTTAAACACATTTAAAAATTTTATATTCTCATTAGGTTACGCATCACAAAGTTTTCCTATGAAAAAAATAAAGGTTGTTTTAAATGAGTTAGGATATGATTATAACATAAATACAGATAAATTTCAAAAAATATATAATGAGTAAAACCGACAAAAAACGACACATAAAGGAAAATTTAATTGTTGCATTAGAAAAATCGATGGGTGTGGTTACAACTGCATGTAAAAATGTTGGCATACATAGGTCTACATTTTATGAATATTATAAAAAAGATGATTTGTTTAAAGAGGAAATAGATGATATTAGCAACGTAGCATTAGATTATGTCGAGAGCAAAATGTTTAAGCAAATAGAAAAAGGCAATACACAATTAATAAAATTTTATTTAGCAACAAGAGGTAAAAAAAGAGGATATATAGAAAGGCAAGAAATAACTGGTGCTGATGGTATGCCTACTAACTTTCAAATTGAAATAATTGATAAAACCGAAGATACAGACTAATGTTGTATATAAACATTTAGTTAATACAGATAAAAAGATTGTAGTTGAACAAGGCGGTACTAGATCGGGTAAGACATACAATATACTTTTGTGGATAATATTTAACTATTGTGCCAACAATCATAATAAGGTAATAACAATTTGTCGTAAAGCATTTCCTAGTTTAAGGGCAACTGTCATGCGTGATTTTATGGCAATATTGCAAAATTATAATTGTTATAGTGAGCAATTTCATAATAAATCTAATTCAGAATATCACCTATTTGGTAATTTAGTTGAATTTATATCTTTAGACCAACCACAAAAGATTAGAGGTAGGAAACGTGATTTGCTTTTTGTGAATGAAGGCAATGAGTTGTATTATGAAGATATGCAACAATTACTTTTTAGAACACAAGACAGAATTATACTTGATTTTAACCCATCAGATGAATACCATTGGATATATGACAAATTAATACCAAGAGATGATTGTGTATTTTACAAAACAACATATTTAGACAATCCGTTTATAAAAAAATCAATTAAGGATGAAATTGAAAGGCTAAAGGACACAGATGACCAATATTGGCAAATATATGGATTGGGAGAGAGAGCAGCTAGTAAGGCTACTATATTTAAGTATGTTGAGGTAAACCAAATACCACAAGATGCAGAATTGATTGCATACGGAATGGACTTTGGTTACACTAATGATCCTACCACATTTGTTTCGGTTTATAGCCTTGATCATAATTTGTATATACAAGAACATTTGTATAGGACACAAATGACAACTAGCGATATAAGTAAATTTCTTAAAGAACTTAATTTAACAAGTAAACCAATTTATGCTGATAGTGCAGAGCCAAGACTTATATCTGAATTGCGATCTATGGGACACAATATATTCCCAAGTATAAAAGGTAAGGATAGTATTAATGCTGGTATTGATTTATTAAAAAGGTACAAAATAAACATACTTTCAACCTCAACAAATGCTATTAGCGAGTTTAGAAATTACAAATGGAAAGAAGATAGGGGTGGTATGCCTATAAATGTACCACATGATAAAAATAACCATATCATTGACCCTTGTCGTTATGCAACTTACTCAATATTAAGCAGACCAAATTTTGGTAAATATGCTTTACATTAAAAAATAGATTAAAAATAAGTTGTTTATATGTTAATAAAGTGTTATATTGTATTATATTAATCAATACAAAACAGATATGACACAAACAGTAAAAGTACCACTAGAAGAATTTGGAAAACTATATTCTATTACGTTGAGTTTAGAAACCTACTTTTGTTATATGGAAGATAACAGCGGTGCATTAAAACATATGGCGCCAACATTTTTAGAACATGCAAAAGAATTGATCAATCAATACAACGAATTAATAAATGAAAAATATGTATAGTAATTGTTGCGGTGCAGATGCATCCTATTTAAGTGATGAAATATGCGGTGAGTGTTTAGAACATGCAGAGTTTAACGAATAAAATAGATATGAAAAAATTAATACACAAATATTTAGTAAATAAAAGCATCAAACCATACAAGGTAATAGCTTTAAGCACTGGTGTAATTGTAGAACATTACCGTAATGGTAAACTTAAAACAGAATATTATGAGTAAACTAGCAAGAATAATAGAAACGTATATTAACGGAAATATAACTATTGCCAAAAACCAATTTAGATATTGGAGAATAGATAAAGTGCAAATTATAGAATGCACTGAATTATTTGGTATACGAAAAACTATAAAAATATTAAAAGATATAGGATTATCAGATATGTATATCATTAATTCATTTCACGATTTTGATAGGCAAAACATTGATGAAGCAAAAGAAATATTATTAAATAACTTTTATTAAAAACAGAATATTATGGATTGGTATAGCCCAGAAGAATACAAAGAGTATGAATGCACAGAATGTGGTACAGAAATAGACAAGGCTGGAGTTTGTTCTCGTGCTTGTCACGAAGCAAGTATGATTTAATAGTTAAGTCACTTGTGAGTAAGAGGTACATCGTAAATGGTGTGCCTTTTTTTATTATATTTACTCTAGTATAAAAAACCATTTTAAAAACGTTATATAAGTATG
>ENA-OSJC01002735-OSJC01002735.1-marine-metagenome-genome-assembly--contig:-NODE-2735-length-13019-cov-11.239067_pt1 | contig 13019 bp, 16 predicted proteins | sample MGYA00237885_ERZ534234 | MGnify/ENA primary metagenome ERZ534234 (study PRJEB26413, sample SAMN06343907) | marine metagenome | isolation source: coastal waters | place: Atlantic Ocean: West Antarctic... | reverse complement strand
TACCGTTTTGGATGTTAGATATGGCAGTACAACTGCTGGAGGTGGTACAAGCGCACTTAACATAAGTGGAACGGGTATTGCTACTTTTACTGGTGATATAATACCAAAAGGCAACACTAGAAATATTAGTTTTCAAGGATCAACTACAACGAATACAAATGCACAAATCCAATACGATCAATTAAACGATAACGCTGGACAATTATTTTTTAAAACAGCTAATAGTGCAGCACTTGCCACACGACTCAGCATCTCAACAGATGGTGTTTCTACTTTTACAAAACAATGGGGAGCTAACTTACCAATCCTTAAAGCAGGTAATACAGTAAATAATATTGCTACTTCCACATACGATACTGTTGTAATACAAGCAGATGATGTTACTAGTATAAGAATAAGAGAATATAACTCAGGAGGAAACCAAGAAATAGGTTTATCTGTTGGAGATAATAACGCTTCTATAACAAGTACACAAAATCTTAGATTTTATACAGGTGCTACTGCAGGTAGTAGTATATACAACGGGGGAGGTGGTATTCAAGCACTCGCCATCGCAGCAGACGGGTTTATAACTCAAGACATTAGTCGATCGGGGTTTGCTATGAAAATAGTAAATACTGCTGATGCAAGTCAAGGTTTGCAAATATTATCAGCAGATAATGATGAAGGTTTATATATATTAGATTGTCAAAGTAGTGCGGGTGGAACATATTCTTCAAAATTTACAGTATCAAAAAGTGGTAGAGTGGGAATTGGTGGTACATCACCATCTAGTAAACTTTACATGTATGGAAATGTTAACGGTTATTTAACTTATTTTTATAACGATGGTAATGATGCCAATTATGGGGGAATAAGATTAAATGGTGGAGCAAACAACGGAAGTGGAACTACATATTATCTAAGGTGTGACGATGGAGACGCTACTGAAGTAGGAGGATTAAGAAATAATAATGGAACTTTTCAACTTTATGATTCATCTGATAGAAGCCTAAAAGAAAACATAGAAGATACTGATATAAAAGGTTTAGATAGAATAAATGCTTTAAAAGTAAGAAAGTTTAATTGGAAAAAAAATGGAATATTAAATGTAGCGGGTTTTGTTGCTCAAGAAGTAGAGAACATTATACCAGAAGCATCAAGTCCTATGGATAGTGGATTATTATCTGTTTCTGTAACATCAATGGTACCAACACTTGTAAAAGCAATCCAAGAACAACAAACCATAATACAGGATTTAAAAAGTAGAATTGAAACATTAGAAGGATAAGGTAATTAATATTTATAAATTAAAATATCACAATTATGAAAGAAATAACAGAAGTAAATATATGGCTTAATGGAACAGTTAAAATTGGTAAAATATTACAAGTACAGGGTACAAGTGTAACTTTAGGGAGTAATGCTTCTTTTTATTATCAAATATTAACAGAAACTAAAGAACAAGTAGCAAGTGGCAACCTAAACCTATCTGGTTCACAATATGCAGCTTGGGGTGCAGATGATAATTATGTTTACACTATAATAGCTGAAGATTTAAATTTAACAATTGTAGGAGATTGGGTAGAACCTTCATAATAATTATTCTTACAATAAATGAACGACTCCTGCGTATCTATTTGGTTACGCAGGAATTTTTTCGTATATTTACGGCATAATTAAACAAATAAAGGTTATGAAAAGAGAAATTATTGCACTATTAGTATTGTCCTTCTTTACATCATGTATTCAAGATGATATTTTTGATAGACCTCACCCCTGTTTAGATGAAAAATGTAATACATATTTTGAAATTGATCCAAAAGTATCACCTAGTGTTTATCAAGATGATAATGGTTTTCACCATATAGAATACTACGGTCCCAAATATTTTACTATTAGTGGTAAATTATCAGAATTAGATCCTTACTATGTCATTAATAAAGTACCTCTGATTGAAGTACAATATGACTCAGACTATTGGGTAGCATTTGGTAGTATTTCATTTAAAATACCTACTTACAGTGTTTATAGTTGGTTTACTAATGGTGATTGGGATAATTTAATACCTGTAGGTAATTTGGAATACACACTTACTGATATAGCAAAGTTGCAACCTCCACTAAATATTGCAGGTTATCAAATTCAAAAGAATTTTTGTTGGGAATGTCCTTATGCTCCAGATTTAATTGGAACTTACAGTAAATATAACTATGAACCTAGACAGATGTTTTTCCTAGATTCTCTTATGTCAGGGGATACCTTAAAAGTACTCATTGAAACTAAGTTTAATAATGATGCAGGAAAACGTGTAGTCATAGAAGATATTTTTAACATAATTGTAGATTAAAATGGTTGAAAGAATTACACCTCAAGAAGCAGAAGAATTTGTTCCTATCAAGGAAAATTATTCAGATACTAGTGTATTAGCGGCTTCATATTTTACTATAACTCCTTCAAAAATAGGAGATGATTGGGAAGATATTACTTATTATACTGCTAGAAAAAAAGCTAAATATTCAAATAGAAAAGGGATTGGAGATCAATGGGTTTACATTTTATCAAATCCTACTCAACCTGGAATTTATAAGATAGGGTATACAAAATTATCTCCAGAAGAGAGAGCAAAACAAATATCTAGTGCAACGGGTGTAGCGTTGCCTTATGAAGTACAATGGGCTTTCCGTTGTTTTAACGGTGAACTATTAGAAAGCGAGGCACACCACGCATTAAAAAAATATCGCATTAATAACGCAAGAGAATTTTTTGAAATAGATTTAGAATTTGCAAAATCTACTATAGAGAAAATTGGAAAAAACTTTATTTAATATTTATGATTGAAATGATTGGCTATGATAAACAAAAATAAAATATTTGAATTATTTGGATCTTCTATTGAAGAGGAAAAGGATTTTATAAACACTACCTCTAATATATTAGATGAACCATTTAATAAAATTGGTATGTTTACTAAACTTATTATTAATCACATAATTTTCCACCAAAAACTAAGTAAATTTTTAAAACATGAATCTAGTATAACAATAGATCCAGAAGAAACTGAAAGAGCATCAGCATTTGCCATTTTTAATAGAGCATGGTTTTACATAAATAAAATTGATTTAGATAATAAGTTAGATTTAGAAGCAATAATAAAATTTAAAAATAATCCATTTATTGATACTTTAAATGAGGCAATTGGGTATTTTGAGGAAAATGAAGAGTATGAAAAATGCGCAAAATTATTAAAAATAAGAAAATTAAAAGATAATTGTTAAAAAACGTGGAGAAGCAAGAAATTGTATATAACTTGGGAATACGGGTTTTGACAAAAATAATTAATACAAATGAAATAAGATAAGATGTAGAGAAAAAGTAGAAATACCGAGGAAGGAAAAATAATAAACAATATAAATAAAAGTCATGAAAAATAGAAACTATATAAATAAGCAATTAGACAATTTAGAGGGAGTATTAGGTAACCTAAGAGGTATTGTTAGTAAGCAAGAACCACTTGAAACATATTTAAAAGGAATAGAAAAAGCAGGAGAATTAGTAGAGGAAATTAGAAGTCAAATTGAAAATGAGCCATTAAGCGCTCACGAATAAATTATATATGAACCTTACAGCAGAAGAAATCCAATCTAATTGGGTTGAGTTTAATAGTAATATTGAAACATATATTACGGGTGATAGAAAACAAAATTTAATTGATTTCTATAAAAAATATGAGGAGCGTGTTATATTAATGCCTGCTGCTCATAAAAGAGAATATCATAGCGCCTTTCCTGGTGGATATGTTTATCATGTAAATAGAGTAGTTAAAGCATCACTTAAATTGTATCCTATATGGGCTGAATTTGGAATGGATAAAGATACTTTTACTATTGAGGAATTAGTATTTTCTGCTATTAATCATGATTTAGGTAAAATGGGAGATGCTGATAATGAAGCTTATATTCCTCAAACAGATAAATGGAGGAGAGAGAAATTAGGAGAAGAGTATATGTTTAATACTAAAGTTCCATTTGCCTCCGTTCCTGATAGAAGTTTATTCTTACTTCAATCACATAACATCCAGTATTCATTTAATGAAATGGTTGCTATTCAGATACATGATGGTTTATATGATGAGGCTAATTCAAAATATTTAAAAGGATTTCTTCCAGAACAAAAACCACGTACATCACTTCCACTACTCCTACATCAAGCAGATTTAATGGCTGCGCGATTAGAATTTGAAATGGAATGGTTACCAAAACTTCTTAATAAAGATGTGGATAAGCCAAAAAAATCATTTACATTGAACCATAATAAAAACACAACTGCTAAATCTAAGGCATTAGGAACAATATCCAGCCCAGGATTAAAAAGTATGTTAGATAGCTTATGATATTAGAAATAGTAATAGGAATTTTATCCCTCTTAATTTTAATGTTAATGTATATTCTTATAAATCTCCTTAATAAATTAGAGAAGACAGAAGATATTATATTAGGCTATGATAAGTATATAACGGAATTCAGTAAGCAAATTGAATTCTCCGATAAACGACTAAAGGAAATTGACGCTAAGGAGATATTTAAAAGTGATGATGAAATTGGTTGGTTTTTTGAACAAATAAAGGTAATCCAAACGAAATTGTCAACTTTTAAAATCAATTAATGATTAAGAAGAAACGTAAACCTAAAAGTAAAAATTATTTTACTCAAGAAACAGAAGATGCTATTGTATTATATAATGGATCTACAGATTCAGAGTTTAAATCAACATTGTATAAGGAAAAAATCCATTATGCATTTTTTAAACTTACAGAAAATATAATTCACACTTTTAAATTTTATCATACCGAAGTAGAGGAATTAGAGCATCTTCAACATGAAATAATTGTTTTTTTACTTTCTAAAATACATTTGTTTGATCCTTCTAGAGGAGCTAAGGCATATTCCTATTTTGGTACTATTGTAAAAAGGTGGTTAATATTATATACTACTAAAAATTACAATACTAAAATAAAGAAGGTAGATATTGATGTTTTAGTACAGGATAATTCTACTCATTCATATGATATGGATACTAGTGATAGTATAGTTAAAGATGATTTGAGTAAATACATAGATATTTTTGTTAATCATATAACTGAAAATGTTTTTGAATTATTCCCTAAAAAGAATGATGCCCAAGTAGCAGATTCAATTTTAGAATTATTTCGTAAACGAGATACAATAGATGTATTTAATAAAAAGGCACTTTATATATACATTCGTGAAATAGTAGATGTTAAAACCCCTAAAATTACAAAAATAGCAGATAAATTGTATGTTATATTTAAGTCCCAATATTTCTTCTATTTAGAGAACGGATATTGTAAGTTTTAAACTTACTCCATTTCCATATTTATAATTAAACTAATATTATGAGTGGATTAAATAGTATTGTATTTGGGAAAAAGAAATTTTCCGATATATTAAACGAGATATATAACAATCAAAAGAAAAAGGAAGACCAAATATCAGGTCTAATCTCAGAATTAAAACCTTTAGTACAAGATATAGGAGACGCGACTCTTATAGTGCCGCTCATCAAAGAATACTTAGAAATTGGCGTGAGAAACGATGAACAATTAATTAAAATGTCAACTATAATACAGCGCGCGATTACAAATAGTAGTAGTGAAGATTCATTAGGTATTACCGATTCTGAAAAAGAAGAATTAATGGCTGAATTAGATAAATTAAATACAAATTTATCAACTACTAAGTAATTATGGACAAGGTTGGTATCTCATATTTAACCCAAAGAAATAACACTCTAGGTAATTCAGAAGAGCTAAATTCAATAAATGATAAAATGTTAACTGCAAGAGTAGTTGATATTTCATTGAATAGCAATTCTCAATTATTTTCTAAATCAGGTGAATGGAATGGTATTGGTACTATTCAATATCAATTAGTATCAACTCCTACTTCACCCCAAGTTTCAAACCAATCTTTATCAAGTAATTTAGCTAAACCTTTATTCCCTCAATTAAAAAACTATCCACTAGTTAATGAATTAGTAGTTTTACTTAAATTACCTACAACAGGTGATTCTCAAGCTACAGGGACATATGAATATTATTATCTAAATTCTATAGGTATTTGGAACCACCCAGAACAAAATGGTATTCCTGATATTTATTCTAATAATATTTCTACTTCTCCATCTCAAAATAAAAGTAATTCATCCATCGAATTAGGTAATACTCAACAACCAAGTGATCAAACTTTTGAACTAGATCTAAATGGTAGAAGCGGAGGATCATTTATAGAAAATGGAAATATACATCCTGTTTTAGCATTTGCTGGAGATAATATTTTTGAAGGTAGATTTTCAAATAGTTTAAGATTAGGTAGTACATCTCCCTCATTGGGATCAGTACAAAATAACTGGTCGGCAACTGGTTTAAGTGGTAGTCCTATTACAATACTAAGAAATGGACAACCTACTTCAACTTCACCTCCAGGTTGGTTACCTATAACTGAAGATATAAATACTGATTTATCTTCCTTATATTTAACTTCAACTCAACAAATCCCTATTAATGTTGCGGTTGCAGGATCTTCTACAGGTGGGGGTTCTTCCGCACCTTTTTCTTCAATAGTATCTAATACTCCAATATCACCACAATCTTATACTAGCCAACAAGCTATTATAAATTCTGGTAGACTACTATTTAATTCTAATGTTGATAACATTTTAATGTCATCTCAAAAGTCTATAGTATTAGAATCTGTTGAGGATTTAGGTATTAGATCCCAAAATAGTAACCTAAATTTATTAGCTCCTAAAGGAATAGTATCTTTAGGTAAACTTAATGCTAAAGAATCAGTGGTATTAGGAGATTCGTTTATAACTCAATTTTCTAATCTTTTAGATAACTTAAACATTTTATTAACTGCACTAAGTGGTGAACCTCTAGTACCTGCTGCTGCAGCTTCTGCAGTTTTAGTAAATCAAGGTATATCTGCTATTAAAGCTCAAATTCCTAATTTAACCTCTAAATCAGTTAAAACTGCATAAATATGAATGAGGAAATAATATTAGGATTAGCTGCTAGTTTTATCAAATCTCCAAGAGGTTCACAAGTACTATCTAATCTTAAAACTAAATTAATAAATGACCAACAAATAAAACCAATAATCAATACTTTTGTTACTAAGGGTAGGGTATATGATCAACAAACTAACAAACCCTTACAAGGAGTTGATATAAAATTTATAGGAGTATTATATCCTATAAAACCTATAACAGTTATTAAAACTAGAAGAGTAGTAGTAAAGGAGGAAAAAAATAAAGAGGGTGAAGAAAAAAAGGATACATTAAGACAAAGATTTAATATACCTCCTAAAACTGAAAAAGAGGAATATAAAGTTACAGAATATAAATTTGATGAAAATGGTAATAGAGAAGTTAAAACAGATTCAAATGGAGAATTTGAAGTAAGATTTGGAGTCCCTGTTTTACCTAGTCTTCCTAATATTGTTTTGGGTCAACCTCAATTTGCATACACAATAGATGGTTATGCTCCTCATCAACAAACTATTATTACAGGAAATGGAGAAACTTTATCTCAACTACCTCCTATTGGTTTAATTAATATTGGATTAGCATCAGAGATAGCGGCTGCTGAATTAAAAAATGAAGCAAATAAAGTTATACAAAAAGTATCTAGTCTTGTTTTAAATCCTATTGAAAGATCAATTGTTGTAATAAAAAATGCTGTATTGAATATTGCAAGTACAGTACAAAATAAACTTTTTCCTCTAGCTATAGGATTATTAGTAATATTTGGTATTACAAAATTAGCACAATCAGGTAATGAAAAATGTCCTGATAGCACTTTATTAAGATTAGCCATTCAAAAAAGAAATTCAATTGTAAAACAATTAAATAATGTATATAAAATAATTGCAATTAATACAGCATTAGTAGCTGTATTTTTAGCTGTTGGTGCTTCTTTTAAAGCAGGTAAAGTAGGAATATTTACCACACCTGCTCCTACAATCATTTACCCTATAGTAGCAGCTTTAGAAGGTATAAAGGAATTATTTGATAAATTTGAAAAAAATAGTAAAGATTTAAGAAAAGCTTTAATTATAGCATTAATATTTTTAATTGCATCCTTAGTAATAATATTAAGATATTTAAAAAAGATAGATGAATTAATAGAAAGATGTGCAGGTAATCTTTCAGGAGATGGAGATGGAGATGGAAATGGTGGTGATGGTACTGGTGGTGGTGGTTTACAAATGACCGAAATTAACAGTGAACTTTTAGCATTAGGTAAAGAATCACAATCACAAGGAAATCCAATAGTAACAAATGTAAATGGGTTTAGAATGTCTGTAGTAGTAGATGAGGATAGTAGAGCAGGAGAATTATATAGAAGACAAGCCATAGCAAAAAATAGTACTGGAATAACAATATTGAAAGGAGAGTCTTCATTTAGTGCAGAAGATCAGATATTAATTGATGAATTATCATTTTTTATTGTCCAAAATAATTTAAAAGCAGATTAATTTAATATTTATAATAAACTATTAGTGAGATATGAAACTAAGTGAATTAAAAGTTGTCGTCAAAGAAGCAGTAAGAGAAGCAATACAAGAAGAAATGAAAGATATTCTTCTAGAAGCTGTTAGAGCCCCAAAATCTATAATACAATCAGCAGTAGCTACCCCAGTAACACAAATACAAAATACACCAATGCCTGAAGATAATAGAATGGCTATGAGAGAAAATATTCAAAATGTGTTAGGAGGTATGATGCCGGGAAATAATGGAACTATATCTGCTACCTCAGCAAATGTACCTATGCAAGTAACTAATACAGATACAACATCACCTAATGGTAGTTTACCTGCAGGTGAGGTAGGAATGGATCAAATAATGAATTTAATGAAAGGTAAAGCATAAGTAAATGGCATTTGGAGCAATACAAAAATTCCCAAACGACACAAGACCACGAGTTGGTATTGGAGTTGATATCCCCTTTAATGAGGGAGGGGTTTTTACTCCTAATTACACTACCCAAAAAGCACTTAAAAATAATATAGTCAATTTTTTTCTAACAAATCCAGGTGAAAGACCAGGTAATCCTCAATTTGGAGGTGGGCTAAGAAGTTACATTTTTTCACAAATAACAGAAAATAATTTAGACTTTTTAAAAGAAGATGTATCTGAAAAATTAGGAACATCTTTCCCAAATGTTAACATACAAGAATTAAATGTATTATCTAATCCAGATAATAATGAAATATCAGTACAAATGTTCTATTCAGTTACAAATACTACAATTAGTGATAATTTAGAATTAAATTTTGCGTAATGGCTATTAAAAGAAACATAAATTATATAAATAAGGATTTTGCAGAATATAGAAATTCATTAATTAATTATTCTCAAACTTATTTCCCTACAACATACACGGATTTCTCAGAGACTTCTCCAGGAATGATGTTTATAGAGCAAGCTGCTTATGTAGGTGATGTTTTATCTTTTTATTTAGATAATCAAGTTCAAGAAACATATCTACAGTACGCTAGGCAATTTGATAATTTATATGATTTAGCTTATATGTACGGGTATAAACCTAAAGCAACAGGTTTAGCTAATACATTAGTTGATTTTTTTCAACAAGTACCTTCTAAATTATCTGGCAGCGCTTATGTACCTGATTTTGATTATGCTTTATTTGTAAATCAAAATACAGTTATATCTACAACTGCAGGAAGTCCTACAACATTTACAACAGATGAACCTATTGATTTTTCAGTTTCAAACTCTTCAGATCCTACAACAGTATCTGTAGCACAAGTTACTGCCGGAAATCCTACTTATTACTTATTAAAGAAAACAAGAAGAGCATTTAGTGGTGTTATAAATTCTACTACAGCTACTTTTGGAGCCCCAGAAGAATTTGCAACCGTAGATATTAATGGTACTAATCTTGCAGGTATAATTGATGTATTTGATAATAATGGAAATCAATGGTATGAAGTAGATTATTTAGGTCAAGATGCAGTATACACTGGATTAAAAAATGTTAATACAAATGACCCTAATACCTATTTAGATGCAGATACTCCTTATATTTTACAAACAAAGCTAGTTCAAAATAGATTCGCTACAAGACTCTTAAATGCTACTACTTTGCAATTGCAATTTGGAGCAGGAACTGCAACTGATACAACAGAAAATATTGTACCTAATCCAGATAATGTTGGTTTAGGTTTACCATTTGGTCAAAGTAAATTGACAACGGCATTTAGCCCTACAAATTTTATATTTACTAACACTTATGGTGTTGCTCCTAGTAATAGTACTCTAACTATTAGGTATTATACAGGAGGAGGTACTCAATCAAATGTATTGTCTAATACTTTAACTAATCCTACTACTACCACTTTTCAATTTTTAAAAGGTGGATTAGATTCCACAGTAGCACAATATGTATTTGATTCTATTTCTACTAATAATTCAATAGCTGCCTCTGGTGGTCAAGATGGTGATACAATAGAGGAAATAAGACAGAATTCAATTTCAAATTTTTCTACTCAATTAAGAAATGTAACCCCTGATGATTATTTAGTTAGAGCATTAAGTATGCCTCCAAAATTTGGAGTTATATCAAAGGCCTTTACTCAAAAACCTACTTTAGGTAATAAAGAAATAGGTTCTAATGCTACATTAGATATTTATACACTATCCTCAGATATAAACGGTAAATTAACAACTGCTTCTACGGCATTAAAAAGTAATTTAAAAACCTATATTAATGAATATAGGATGATTAGTGATACTATTAGTATAAAAAATGCATTTGTAATTAATTTTGATGTTTATTTTGAAATTATTACTTATCCTAATTATAATGGTAACCAAGTAATAGAAGGATGTATTGTAACATTACAAAATTATTTTTCTATAGATAAATGGCAAATAAATCAACCAATTATTTTACCTGATTTGTTTGTGTTGTTAGATCAAATTGATGGTGTACAAACAGTTAAACAAGTAAACCTTACCAATAAAGCAGGGACTTCACAAGGATATTCAAAAAATGCTTACGATATGAATGGAGCTACACAAAATGGTACAATATTTCCTTCATTAGATCCAAGTATATTTGAATTAAAATACCCTAATACAGATATTAAGGGTAAGGTAGTAACATTATTTTAATTATGGCAGTATATAAATTATTTCCTTCACAAGACGCATCTATTTATAGCGGATATCCTGCTATGAATACAGGGTTAGATCCTATATTAGATGTAGCTAATTATGTTACAGAAGCCAATCCTATATCTAGTGTAGCACGATCTTTAGTTCAATTTGATCAAACTCAAATTAACAATGTAATTGATAATATAGCATCTGTAACTAGTTCTTTAAATTTTACAGCTAGTTTAAAATCGTTTGTTGCTAAAGCTACTAATATAGTATTAAAATCATCAATTGAAGCATATCCTATTTCAGGATCCTGGAATAATGGATCAGGTCAATATTTAGATAATACTCAGAATACTACCGGTGTTAGTTGGGTATTTAGCGCATTCTCAGGTTCTGCACCATGGCCCATAGATAGTTTTAGTTCTCATGTTACTGGCTCGTATTCCGGTAGTAATAATGCTGGAGGATGTGTTTGGTGGACTGGATCTGGAGGGTATACTGGTATAGGATCTCTAGAAGCTACTCAATCATTTAATTTAAGAAGTGAAAAAGATTTAAATTTAAATGTTACTGATACAGTTAAAGTTTGGTATTCATCTTCTAAAAATCTTATAGGTGCTTTACCTTTAATATCAAATGAAGGATTTGTAGTTAAATGGGAAGATTCAAAAGAATTTATTACATCAAGTGCGGTAACACCTCAATTAAGTTTTTATTCTATAGATACTAATACTATATACCCACCAGAGTTAGAAATAAAATGGAGAGATTTTATATATGATACAGGCAGTTTAGAGGTTATAAATACCCCTGATTTGTTTGTAGCATTAGATAATAATGCTGGTATATTTTATAGTGAAAGTATAAATCAATTTCGATTAAACGTGCGTCCCCAATTTCCTGTTCGTATATTTGAGACGTCATCCATGTATACTAAAAATCATGCACTACCAACTTCTTCTTATTACGCAATAAAAGATTTGGATACTAATGAATTTGTAGTAGATTTCGATACACAAAATACACAAATTAGTTGTGATGCAACAGGAAGTTATTTTACAGTATATATGAATGGTTTAGAGCCTGAAAGGTATTATCAGATTTTAGTACAAACTACAGTAGATAATAATACTATAGTAATGGATGAAAATTATTACTTTAAGGTAGTTAACGGGTAAATATAAATGGCAAATCAAAAAGTAGATCTTATTAGAAAAATATATTCTAAAACAGAATATCCTAAGATAATTGATACTAAATTTAGTCAATTAGGTGTAGTCTCTTTAAATGAACAAATTGATAACTCAGTAACAGTTAATCAATTCTTTGGTTATTATAATGATTTATTTTATGATATTCCCGCTTTAGGTGAAACTAATTCGCATGAATTTCTAGTTAAAACTAGTGGAGAATATATTAATTTTGATCAAGACAGTGAAGAAATAGAAGCATTAAGAGCAGAAATTACTCAATTAAGAGAAGATTTACTTCAAGCACAAATCGAAAGAGCTGAAGCATTATCAGGTGAAAAAATTAGTTTAAATACAAATAGTACAGATGATACTCCATTAGCAGGAGATGATTTTGCTAGTATAACTCAAGCAATTTCTTCACCTTCTACAAGTACAACTAATACATCACCTAGTGGAGGTGGATCAACTAGCACATCAGGAGGAGGATACTAAATGGAAGATAAAACACAAATATTACAGGTTAATCCTACTACATTTGAATTTCAGCAATATACTGAACAGGATAATATTCTTATTTCTTCCTCTAATCTAGATACATCTTTTACTACTTCTACAGATTATATAGAATAT
>ENA-OSJC01002731-OSJC01002731.1-marine-metagenome-genome-assembly--contig:-NODE-2731-length-13038-cov-10.899236_pt1 | contig 13038 bp, 13 predicted proteins | sample MGYA00237885_ERZ534234 | MGnify/ENA primary metagenome ERZ534234 (study PRJEB26413, sample SAMN06343907) | marine metagenome | isolation source: coastal waters | place: Atlantic Ocean: West Antarctic... | reverse complement strand
TGCTGGAATAAGTCTTTCGTTAACTCTTGCAGCTCCTAATATTGCCCATCTTATTTTTTTCATGAATATTTTCTTATGTATTTATTTGTAATTGTATAATAACCCTATTGATACCATTAAGAAATTGAAGAATTAAGATAATATAAAAATACAATGAAAAATAGAAATAGAAATCTAGAGCTTAATTAATATTTCTTTCCAATATGCTCTTCTCCTCTGACTTTTGCCAGGTTAATTTGTTTTTGCCTTTCTTTTAAGTTATTTTTTTTTGTCTCTGAAACGTTGCCAATACAATACGAACATGAAATACCTTCACTATAATCTTTGGATTTAATTTCTTCTGGGGATAAGGGGTGGCGGCAAGCAAAACATTGATTATATTTCCCTTGTTTTAATTCATTAGTTACCGCAACTCTTTGGTCAAATACAAAACATTCCCCTTGCCACAAACTTTCTGCTTCTGGAATGGTTTCAAGATATTTTAGAATACCTCCTTGTAAGTGATATACCTCCTCAAATCCCTCTTCTAGCATAAACGAGCTAGCTTTTTCACAGCGAATGCCACCTGTGCAAAACATTGCAACCTTATTAGTTTTTTTTAGGCTTAGATTATTCTTGATGTACTTCGGAAACTCTCTAAAGGATGTTGTTTTTGGATTTATAGCATTTTTAAAGGAACCTATATCAACTTCATATCCATTCCTTGTATCAATAAGGGTAATATCTGGATCATTAATTAGGCTATTCCAGTCCTCAGGCTTTACATATGTGCCTACTTTTTTAGTGGGACTAACTTCTGGAATTCCTAATGTTACTATTTCTTTTTTTAATCTAACCTTCATCCTGTAAAAAGGATTTTTATTTGACCAAGAGCCCTTATAATCTATACCTTCAAAGACTTTAGAAAATATTGGATTATATTTAAGAAATTCATGAAATTCTAAAATATTTTTTTCTTCGCCTGAGATTGTTCCATTAATACCCTCATTAGCAAGAAGTATGGTGCCTTTGATTGATTTTTTATCGCAATAATCTTGAATAATAGTTTGTATACTCTTGACATTATTGAGACTAACAAAATGATAAAACGCTGTGGTGAAAAAAAGGGCCATAATTGAGTATGTGAAATAAATTTAACATTGTATTCTATGTTTAAATTAAATGGAGAGTTAATAATGATGTAAGCCATTTATTTTATTGGTAAAAAATGTTATTTTAACGCTCTTTACAAGATGTAAAATAAAACCGGAGAATGTGTATGACTAATGAAATAACTTTATCGATTATTAAGCCAGATGCAGTAAAGAAGAATGTTATTGGTGAAATTTACAGTCGCTTTGAAAAAGCAGGTTTGAAAATTGTTCAAGCTCAAATGATCTCTTTAACTCAAGAAGAAGCAGAAGGTTTCTATGAGGTGCATAAGGAAAGACCTTTCTTTAATGACCTTGTTAGCTTTATGATCTCAGGACCAGTTATGATTCAGGTACTCGAAGGAGATAATGCTATTTCTTTAAATCGTGAGTTAATGGGTGCAACTAATCCAAAAGAAGCAGATGCGGGAACAATTAGAGCTGATTTTGCAGATAGTATTGATGCCAACGCAGTTCATGGCTCTGATTCGTCAGAGAATGCAGTTATCGAGATCGATTACTTTTTTGGTTAACATAATTCTTGGATAATTTACTTGAATTTAATCGGGAACAATTAACTAAATATATTGAACAGTTTGGCCACAAACCATATCGTGCTAAACAACTTTTACGTTGGATATATTACTTTAATGAAGATAATTTTGGAGCAATGACAGATGTTGCAAAATCATTTCAGAATACACTTACAAACAACGTTAATATTCAAACACCTGAAATAATTTCTGACGAGCTATCTTTAGATGGCACACGAAAATGGCTGCTTAATGTTGGCGCAAGTAATGGAATTGAAGCCGTTTTTATTCCTGAAGAAGATCGTGGAACTCTTTGTATTTCATCTCAAGTAGGTTGTGCTTTAGAGTGCACTTTTTGTTCTACAGGTAGACAAGGTTTTAATAGAAATCTTACTTCAGGAGAAATTATTGGTCAATTATGGTTGGCCAATAAACTACTTAGAAAACAAGAAAATTATAGTCATTTAAATCTTGAAAAACGTATTATTTCAAATGTGGTGATGATGGGAATGGGTGAGCCTTTAACTAATTATAATAATGTGGTTCATTCGTTAGAAATGATGCTTGATGACCAAGTTTATGGACTTAGTCGAAGAAAAGTGACCCTTTCTACAAGTGGGCTTGTGCCTGCAATAGATAAGCTTAGGATAGATTGCCCAGTAGCTTTGGCAGTCTCTCTTCACGCCCCAAATAATGAGTTGCGAGATAAAATTGTTCCAATAAATAAAAAATACCCTTTAAAAGAATTAATGTCGGCATGTTTGCGCTACATTGAATTTGCTCCTAGAGATTTCATTACTTTTGAATATGTCATGCTTAAAGGCGTGAATGATTCTATAGCGCAAGCAAAAGAATTAATTAAGTTAGTAAAAGATGTGCCTTGCAAATTTAACCTAATTCCTTTCAATTCTTTTCCAAATAGCGGGTATAAATGTTCTGATAGAAGCACAATGATGAGATTTAAAGAGGTTTTAGTTGGTGAAGGTATTATAACTACAATAAGAAAAACTAGGGGTGATGATATTGCTGCTGCTTGTGGGCAATTAGCTGGACAGGTTCAAGATAAAACTAAAAGAAGTAAAAAAATATCTTTTGTAAGTAATGGCTCAGTGAAATGAAAATAAATAAAAATAGATTGCAGGTACTTGTTGGAGGGGTAGCTATTGGCGGAGGTGCTCCGACCGTGGTTCAGTCAATGACTAATACGGACACAGCTGATCGTAAGTCTACTGTCGATCAAGTAAATGAATTATGGAAAGCGGGTTCTGAGTTAGTCAGGATTACAGTAAACAATGAAGAAGCTGCTCAAGAGGTCTATGGTATTAAGCAAGATCTTTTAGCTATGGGTTGTGATGTGCCATTGATAGGAGATTTTCATTATAATGGCCATAAACTTTTAAAAAAGTTCTCTGAATGTGCAGTTGCTTTAGATAAGTACAGGATTAACCCTGGCAATGTAGGTAGAGGTATTAAGAGAGATGATCAGTTCGCCACAATGATTAAAATAGCAATTGATCATGATAAGCCTGTAAGGATTGGTGTAAATTGGGGGAGTTTGGACCAAGAAATGCTTAAGGAGCTTATGGATAATAATGCTCTTTTAAATCAACCGCTTTCAGCAAAGTTAATTATGAAAGAAGCACTTATTCGCTCAGTTATAGATAGTGCTGCCCAAGCTGAAAATTTAGGGCTATCCAAAAATAAAATAATTGTTTCTTGTAAGGTAAGCGATGTACAAGATTTAATTGAGATTTATACAAACTTATCAAAACGATGTAATTATCCACTTCATCTTGGGCTAACTGAGGCAGGAATAGGTACAAAAGGGATTGTTGCCTCAGTTGCATCAATGGGATATCTTCTTCAAAATAAAATTGGCGATACTATTCGGATATCCCTAACTCCAGAGCCTAATGAATCTAGAGTGAAGGAAGTGATTGTTGCTCAAGAATTACTTCAAACGATGGGGATTCGAGCCTTTTCACCTATTGTAATAGCTTGTCCAGGATGCGGAAGAACTACTTCAACTTTTTTTCAAAAATTAGCTGGAGACATTCAGATTTACCTCAGAAAAAGTATGCCTACATGGAAGCATAAATATCAAGGAGTTGAAGAAATGACTGTTGCTGTAATGGGCTGTGTTGTAAACGGGCCTGGTGAGTCAAAAATGGCAAATTTAGGAATAAGCTTGCCTGGAACAGGTGAGATACCAGTTGCCCCAGTGTTTGTGGATGGAAAAAAAACAGTTACTTTAAAAGGTGATAATATCGGAATTGAATTTATAGATATAATCAATGGTTACGTTGAAAAAAATTACCAGGTAAATAAGAAAAATTAAAATGGCTAAAAAATTTCAAACATTGAAAGGTTTTTATGATGTCTTACCTGAAAAGCAAAGACTATGGCGCTATTTCGAAGAGAAAGTGTTGAATATTTTAGATCAATACCATTATCAAGAGATAGGCCTTCCTTTAGTTGAGCCAACTGGTTTATTTATTGAGAGTGTTGGTTCTCATACAGATATTGTAGAAAAAGAAATGTATAGCTGGGAAGACCAGTTAAATAAAGATAAATTAACCTTAAGGCCTGAAGGGACTGCAGGTTGTGTGAGGGCAATTGTTGAAAATAGCCTAACTTATAATGGGCCTGTGAAGTTATTTTATCGTGGAGCTATGTTTAGACATGAGAATGTTCAGAAGGGAAGGCAAAGGCAATTTCATCAGGTGGGAGTTGAGGCATTTGGTTTTGAAAGTCCAGAGTCGGACGCAGAACAAATTTTATTATTAGCAAGGCTATGGAGTTCATTAGGGCTTAAAAATATAACTCTAGAACTGAACTCAATTGGAGATCCAAATGACAGAGCTGTTTATAGGGAAAAGCTAATTGCTTATTTTGAGGACAATAAGGAGGTTTTGGATGATGATGCTTTAAGGCGTTTATATGAAAACCCTTTAAGAATTTTAGACAGCAAGAATAAACAAATGCAATCGATGTTAAATTCTGCCCCTAAGCTGATAGATTACTTATCAAATGAAGCAAAAAAACATTTTGAAGGTCTTTGTAACATACTTAAAAAGTATGATTTAGAATTTAAAATAAATACAAGGCTTGTAAGAGGTTTGGATTATTATAATCGTACTGTTTTTGAATGGGTTTCTTGTGATCTTGGAAGCCAAGGCACCATAGCAGGTGGAGGTCGATATGATTATCTGGTTGAAAGGCTAGGTGGAAAACCAACTTCAGCATGTGGCTTTGCAATTGGCATAGAAAGAATAATTTTATTGCTTGAAGATTTAAATAAAGAAAATAATAATATATTGCCTGATATTTATATTGTAAATCTTGGTGAGATGGCAAAATTATTTGCTTTTTCTATTGCCGAAAAATTAAGAAATGAAGGACTAAAAGTAAGTCTAAATATGGAAGGATCGAGCTTTAAATCACAAATGAAAAAAGCCGATAAAAGCGGTGCAAAAGTTGCTTTAATAATTGGAGAGCAGGAAGCTGAAAATAAAATAATTCAAGTAAAACTTATTCGTGATGCTGGAATCCAAGAAAGTATTAGCGAAAATAATCTGTCCTTATACATTAAAGATAAAATAAATTTTGAAAAATAACATACTAGAAATTAATAACTTAAAAGTTTTTACTAATAATAATTCTAGACTAAAACTAGTAAAAAATATTTCTTTAAACTTAAAAAAAGGCAAAACTACATGCATTGTAGGCGAGTCAGGAAGTGGAAAAAGCCTAACGGCTTTATCAGTTATGCAACTCCTTTCGTCTCAGTTAAACATGTCTGGTAGCATAATTTTTGAAGGTGTTAATTTATTAAATTTAACTAAAGAAGAGATAAGAAAAAGAAGGGGAAAAGATATTGCAATGATTTTTCAAGAACCAATGACATCACTTAATCCTGTTCTTACAATTGGCTATCAAATTGAAGAAGCGATTGGAGTTCATGAGAAATTAATAAAATTTAAATTAAAGGCACGTGTTGAAGAGTTACTTAATATTGTGGGTATACCAACAGATAGAATAAATAGTTATCCAGATGAGCTTTCAGGTGGTCAAAGACAAAGGGTTATGATTGCTATGGCAATTTCATGCTCACCTAAATTGTTAATTGCTGATGAACCAACTACCGCATTAGATGTTACTGTTCAAGCTCAAATTTTAAATCTTTTGCATAGTTTGAAGCTTAAATATCAAATGACTATGCTTTTTATTACACATGATTTCGGCGTAGTTAATGATATTGCTGATGATGTAGCTGTAATGTTTCAAGGTGAAATTGTTGAACAAGGAAGTGTTGCAAATGTTCTAAAAAATCCAAAACATCCTTACACCAAAGCTCTGCTTAATTGTGTCCCAGACTCTCAAGGTAAAAAAGATTTAAAACCAATAGATTACGCTGTCTTAAAAAAGGCAATGAGCTGATGCAGATGGAAATCTTATTAGAAGCTAAAAATCTATCAAAAGAATACGTTAAAACAACAGGTTTTTTTTCCAGAACACGTACCTCAATTAAAGCATTAGATAATATATCTATTAATATTAAAAAGGGTATAACACTTGCTGTTGTTGGTGAGTCTGGAAGTGGAAAATCTACACTCGCAAAAAGTTTAATTCGCTTAGTTGAAATTGATAAAGGGTCTATTATTTTCAAAGAAAAAAATATGCGAATAATTAATGGGGCCGAACTCAAGTTAACTAGAAAAAATATACAAATGATTTTCCAAGATCCTTATGCTTCATTAAACCCTAGAATGAAAATAATAAAAATTATGGAAGAGCCCTTACAGATACATGGTATCGGCAACTCTGCAAACCAATATTCTAAAATATTAAGTATGATAAAGAAGGTAGGCCTTGTTGAGGGCGACCTAAAAAAATATCCACACCAATTTTCTGGAGGTCAGAGACAAAGGATTGGGATTGCACGCGCACTTATTTTAGAGCCTGAGCTGGTTATATGTGATGAACCAGTCTCAGCACTTGATGTTTCAGTTCAAGCACAAATTATTCAACTTCTTAAATCATTACAAAAAGAATTCGGATTAACTTATTTGTTTATAACACATGATTTAAGAATAGTTCGGCACATTGCAGATGAAGTTGTTGTAATGAAGGATGGAAAACTTATTGAGCAAGGAAAAACTGATATAATTTTTCGCAAACCAAAAACTAAATACACAAAAGAATTATTAGCATCAATCCCCGGAAATCTATCAAAGAGGAAATAAAATGGCTTTAGACACAGAAGAAGAACAGGTTGAGAAAATACAAAGATTATGGAATTCTTATAAATATTTAATTATCACTGGCATTGTAGTTTTTATAGGAGTTTATTTTTCTTATGGAATTTATTTAGATAATAAAATTAAAAAAACAGAACAAGCTTCTCAGTTATACCAAGAAATATTAATTAAAAAAATCGTTGATATAGATTTAATTAAAGAAAAAGTTGGTTTATTAAAACAAAACTCAAGCAATACTCCATATGCCTCAAGGTCTGCTATATACCTTTCTAAATTATATTCCCAAGAAAGCAAGAATGAGGAAGCCATTAAAGAGCTAATTTGGGCATCTGAAAATGCAACTGAAGAATCAATCCAATCATTGGCATATTATCATTTAGCTAATTTATATTTTATAGCGAATAAGTTAGACCAAGCAATGGATGCAGCAAAAAAAATAAATACAATTGGCTTCCAAACTTTAGCACAAGATATTATTGGGGATATTCATTTAAAGCAGGGCAATAAAGAGCAGGCAAGTAAGTCCTACCTTGATAGTCTGAAGTCTCACAAAGGGCCAGGTAATATGCGCAAAATATTACAAAATAAAATAGACTCTATCGGCAAATGAAATTTGTTTTTTTAATTACCTTTCTTTTGAATGGTTGTTTTTTGGGTCCTGTTCAAGAGCTTCATGATCAAATTGAGGAAACTTATTTTGGCAATGAATTTTTAGATATTCCTACTCCTTTAGAAGAACTTAAAAAGAATATTACTGTTGACCTTGAGGTGATGTGGAAAAAAAATATTGGTGAGCATAACGGAGAAAATTTTGATATATTTAATGTTGAAAATTTTTTATTTGCCGCCACATCTGACGGAAAAATTAAAAAATTAGATATAGAAACTGGTGATACATTATGGGAAAAAGATTTTGAGATTACTATTACTTCTGGAATTTCTGGAGATGCAGATAATTTACTTTTTTCAACAACGGATGGATTTTTATGGTGTATGAACCATGATGGCGAACTTATTTGGAAAGTTTTATTAGATGGAATAGTTAATTCATTACCCATAATCTATGATTCAAAAGTCGTTGTAAAAATTAATAGTTACAAAATTATTCAAATGAATATTATTGATGGCTCTGTTATATGGAAATATCAAGCAGCAATCCCCCCTTTAACTTTTAAATCTGAAGGAAAATTAGCTTTTTCTGATAATGTTGTATACCTTGGTTTGCCTGGTGGAAAATTGATTGCGATTGATAGCCCAACTGGGGGGCTAGTTTGGGAGTCAAATATTTCTCGGGCAAAAGGTTCTACAGACATTGAAAGAGCAAATGATATAACAAGTCACCCAATTATAGATGGCCCTGTAATTTATGGAGTTACCACTAACGGAGATATATCATCCTTAGATCGTAGAAATGGTAAAACTATTTGGACTCGACCATTATCAAGTTTTTACGGCATGGCTTTTAATGGATCAAGTCTATTTGTTTCACATGACACCGGTTCTATTTACTCCTTAAATAAAGAGGATGGGGAAGTTGAATGGCGTCAAGGAGCTCTGCAATTCAGGAGAATTAGAACTGGAACGCTAATTCAAGATTATATTGTATTCGGCGATTATGATGGATATATTCATTTTTTAAGCACTATTAACGGGTCTGTTTTAGCAAGAATAAAGTTAGATGATTCTCAAATATTGAATAATATAATGGAGATAGATAATTCATTGGTTATTTTAATGACTGCAGCTGGAGAAATTATTTGTTTGAAAGTTGGTGAGCAAATTATTAATGATGAATTAGAAGTTGAAAATATAGAGACCTCCACCTTAGCTAATGATTCTAAAACAAATAATTCAAAAAAACATCGCATTTTTGATGCTGATAAAAAAGATTTTCTTAAGGAGGATCTTGAGGAAGCAGAACTTGATGAGGAAGAAAAGAAGCCTAGTAAAAATAAAAAACACCGGATATTTAATAAAAATAAAAAAGAAAAAGGTATTTTAGATTGGCTTTTTTAAATCTAGGATTAGATAAGAAATGAAAACTATTGTTCTCGTTGGTCGACCTAATGTAGGTAAATCTAGCTTATATAACCGTTTAACTAAAACTCGCGATGCAATTGTTGCAGACATGCCTGGTCTGACTAGGGACAGACATTATGGAAAATTATCTATAGGGGATCATGAATATATCCTAGTTGATACAGGTGGTTTTGAGCCAGACAAGAAGTATGGAATCCAAAAAGAGATGGCCACTCAAACTAAATTAGCAATAGATGAAAGCGATATTGTTTTATTAATTGTAGATGCGAGAGCGGGTCTTCATTCTATTGACCAACATATTGCTGAAATTATTCGAAAAAATGATAAGCAGAAGATGTTGTTGGTAAATAAAGCTGAAGGCATGATAGATGACAGCGCTTTAGCAGAGTTCTATAAACTAGGTTTTAAAAATATACATAAAATTTCATCGGCGCACGGTGATGGCATTTCTGGGCTTAGAGATTTTCTAGCAGAACAAGACAGTGGGGTAGGCACATATAATGATACGGATAATAAGTACCCAAAAATTTCGATTGTTGGGCGACCCAATGTTGGAAAATCTACTTTAATTAACTCTTTATTAGGCGAGGATCGGTTTATTGCTTTTGATAAGCCAGGAACTACAAGGGATGCAGTTTCAGTCGATTTTAATTGGGGTAAAGATAAATTTATCTTAACTGATACTGCTGGTATAAGGAAAAAAGGTAAGGTATTTGAGTCTGTAGAAAAATTTTCAGTAATTAAGACTTTAAATGCAATTAATTCTGCAAATGTAGCAGTACTTGTTGTTGATGCAAAAGATGGTATATCAGCTCAAGATATGCATATTCTTGGCTTTATTTTGGAGAGTGGCAAATCATTAGTTATTGCTTTAAATAAGTGGGATTCTGTTTCAGATTACGAACGCGAAAAATTGAAAAGTGATATTGACAAAAAATTACCTTTTGTGAAATTTGCCGAAAAAGTCTTTATATCAGCACTAAACCAAGATGGTTTTCCTTTACTAATGAAGTCAATTATAAAGGCGCACAAAGCAGCCCAAACTAAATTTACAACACCCCAACTTAATTCAGTTTTATCAAATGCTTTACTAAGCCATACTCCTAGTATAATTAAAGGAATTAGACCTAAATTAAAATATGCGCACCAGGGCGGCATGAATCCACCAACTGTTATTATCCATGGCAATCACTTGGATGGGGTAAAGCAAGATTATATTAGATTTTTGGAATCATTTTATCGCAAAGCTTTTGATTTAACAGGCACACCTCTAAGAATTCAGCTTAAGAATTCAACTAATCCTTTTGACGAGAGAGCTCAAGCTGGTAATAAGAAAACTGGCCTTGTATCTAGAAGAAGGGAAGAAACAGCTTTTCGTGAAAAAATGAAGAAAAAGAAGCAAGGTAATTAATTATTGATCAGGCTATCCCAAAACCTCCACCACTCTCTCTTCCTCTCAATTATTTTTTGCGCATTGAATTTTGTATTAGGATAATTTCTTTCTAAAACCCTTTCTGTATCTTTTCTTAAATCCTCAATACCTAAGTGTTCGTAGCAACTAATCATAAGAACTAAAGCTTCTTCTTGGTGAACTGATTGATTATAGTTTTCGATAACAAATTTTGCCCTATTTAAGGCTGCAACATAAGCCGCTCTTCTCATGTAAAACCGAGCAACATGTAATTCATATTCCGAAATTTTATTCATTAGGTAAGTCATGCGGTTAATTGAGTCATCATAGTATTTGCTTTTAGGGAATTTTTTGGTTAATTCCTTAAATGCGTCAAAACTCTGATTTAACTGTTGAACATCTCTATCACTAATATCCTGCATAACTATTTTTTTAAAAAATCCTTTATCTTTAAACAAAATAATTCCTCTAAAATAATAAGCATAATCCATAGATGGGTGGTTTGGGTGAGCGCGTATGAACTTATTAATCATCCCTGTTGCTTCAGGAGTTTTATAGAATTCTTTATAGGCATAAGCTAAATTAAGTTTAAATTGAGGTGCTAATTTTGAATTAGGGAATCTTTGTTCACCTTTTTCAAGAAAGGCAATTGCTTTCGGCCAGTCATTACTACTAGAAAAATATTCTGCTTCATTTATAATCCATTGATCAGAGCGACCTTCTGTTTCATCTAGCTCAGTTGGATCGCCAAAAATGAAACAACCACTAAGTATTGCTGATAAGATTAAAGAAAATAATAATTTCATATATGCTTAAGTTATTTAATAACGCGTAAATTATACATTATGGCAGTAAACAAAAAAAAATTTATAGTACCTAATAGTTATGTAGGACAGAGATCAGATTCGGTTATACATGAATTAATGCCAGAATATTCTAGAGCCAAGATTCAATCATGGATTAAAAAAGGGTTCATTAAAATTGATTCCGAAGAGTCTACAATTAAAAGAAAGTTAATTGGCGGTGAGGAAATTGATGTCGATATACAACCTGAGGAACAAGCAAATCAATTTGAACCGGAGGATATAGCTTTAGATATTGTTTATGATGATGACGATATTATAGTTATTAATAAGACAGCTAATTTGGTTGTTCACCCAGCTGCCGGAAATTGGTCCGGGACACTCTTGAATGGAATTCTATATCACTTTCCTAAAAATTCTACATTACCAAGGGCGGGTATTGTGCATAGATTGGATAAAAATACAACGGGTTTGATGGTAGTTGCGAAAAATGAGATAGCTCAATTTAATTTAATAAAGCAACTTCAGAGTAAAAGTGTTTATAGAGAATATAGAGCTATAGTTTGGGGGCAAGTAATGGTTAAAAGTGGAGTTATTGATAAACCAATTGGAAGACACCCACATATCAGAGTAAAGATGGCTGTTAATAACATTAATGGAAAAGATGCTGTTACTCATTATGAGGTATTGGAAAGATTTAGTATTCATACATATTTAAAATGTATTCTTAAGACTGGAAGAACTCATCAGATTAGAGTTCACATGCAAGATAATAAATCTCCTATCGTTGGCGACCCGACATATGGGTTAAAAAAAATTATTCCTACAAGGTCTATGACAGAAAATTTTAAAAATGAGACACTTAAATTTGAACGACAAGCCCTTCATGCAAAAGCATTAGGGCTTATTCATCCAGCAACTAAAAAATCTCTCAAATGGGAAGTAGATCTCCCTGATGATATGAAGAATTTATTAGAATTGATAAGGGAAGAGTCGGAGCAAGATATATTGGAAGAGAGTTTTAAAATAAATAAAGATTTTTATGTTAGTGGCGGGCAGGTCCATGATGATAATGAAGATCTAGAATTTGAAGATGAATGAAGAGTTCATAATCCCTAAATGGCCAGCCCCTGCAAATATAAAAGCAATTCAAACTACACGAAATGGTGGCATTAGTTTAGGAAAATTTTCTTCTTTAAATTTGAGCAATAATGTAGGCGATATTGAAGAGCATGTCGAAGGCAATTATAAAAAATTATTAAATTCCATACCCTCTAATCCATTTTGGTTGAATCAAATTCATTCAGATAAATCTGAAGAGCTCCCACCTAAAAGTAAGTTAAATTGTGATGCTAGTTATACATATAACAAAAACGTTGTTTGCGCAGTTAGAACTGCTGATTGCTTACCAATTTTTTTAACCAATTTAGAAGGTAGCTTTGTTGCATTAATACATGCTGGTTGGAAAGGTTTATTGTATGGAGTAATTGAGAAAACTATTGATAAGATTTCTTCGTCATCAGACATAATTGTATGGCTAGGACCTTGCATTAGTCAAGAGTCATTCGAAGTAGGTAATGATATCTATGATTTGTTTATAAGTACAGATAGTAATACTAAAAAAGCATTTAAATTATTAAAGAATAGATACTATTTAGATCTTGCTGAGGCAGCTAGATTAAAACTAAATTATGTGAATATTGAGAATATTACTGGAGCAGGTATAACTGAGAATTTCTGTACATTTAAAGATAAAAAAAATTTTTTTTCATATCGGCGCGATGGGAAAACTGGTCGAATGGCATCATTACTTTGGATTGATAGTTAGCTATATCTTCTTTAGTGCTAACAACTTATAAT
>ENA-OSJC01002730-OSJC01002730.1-marine-metagenome-genome-assembly--contig:-NODE-2730-length-13039-cov-8.570822_pt1 | contig 13039 bp, 17 predicted proteins | sample MGYA00237885_ERZ534234 | MGnify/ENA primary metagenome ERZ534234 (study PRJEB26413, sample SAMN06343907) | marine metagenome | isolation source: coastal waters | place: Atlantic Ocean: West Antarctic... | reverse complement strand
ACTATCATTTTAACTGATTTTTACCGAAAATGAAAATGAAATTATTAAGTAGTATATGAGTAGTTTAGTGAGTTCTTTATCTATATTTAAGAACCAAATTCCAATTCTATTTGAGTGCCGTTATTACAATACATACCCTCTAAAAATGTATGGTCGCCATTATCATATTCCCATTTACTCTCACACGCCAAATATACATCTCTGTAAGTAATAGGTCTATCTTTTTTTATATAAATGAACTCGTGTGGTGTAGCGTCCCACAACGAATAATAATATTCGTTATGTATATAATAAACAATAGCATCTTTGTATTTAGTAATAACTTCATCTAACATATCTAAATGGTCGGTGTCGGCACACCACTTTAAATTTGGAAATAGTTTATCCATTTTATCATATTTCTCGTCATAAATAAGTTCCTCTTCTTCGGTAATTTCCCACTCGCTCATAATAAGTATATAGCGTAATCTCTATACTTATTAATAATTCAATTTTTAATGGTTTTTCTTATCTATTGAGTATGAAGTAAGTAGCGTATCTATGCTTGTGCCTCTATTCTTGCTTACCCTTTCAAAACCACTAATGTCATTATCCATTTTGTATTCCATAAGAATTGATTTTAACATTAGGGTTTCCCCCATACCATCGTAAGTTCGCTCTTGTATGTATTTATTTAAATTAGTTGTTGTAATAAGCGTGTGTTGTTCTTGTTCTCCCAATAGGATTTTAAATGCTCGTCTAACATTAACATTATAAATCTTAATCTTTTTTGTTCCATATTGACGATTTGTTTTATAACTATTTCTAACATACATCAAATATTTATTCGTGTTATAAATGTAATTCCCATTCTTATCAGCGTCTTTTTTATCAGCAAGTAATTTCAAGTCTAAATCCATATTCCGTGTATTGTAGTTTAACAAAATGTAATTAATTATAAAATCAACATATTTCTCTTCTTCATAGAGTTCGTTTGTAAATTGCTCTAATTCTTTTATAGATGGTAAATTGTCTTGTAATGTTTCATTAGATTTCAGTTTGTTCTTGTAGTGTGTTTCAATAAGACTTTTTGAATACTCTTCTAATTCACTTGTAGATTTATCTACGCTTCTACGAAGTAGCAAAACAACAGCAACCATAGTGTTCTTACTCATAGCACTATCAATATCAAAACCTTTTATTTCTTTGATAATCTGTTTCTCTGTATGTGCTAAAATATTAGCACTTTTTTTATCATCGTCCAATAAACGAATAATTCGGTTATAAACATATTTGTATGTCGTGATAGTTTTACTTGATAATACAGCATTATTAACGGCGTATGTAAATTCATCAATCTTTATAGAATTATTAAATGGGTGTGTAAATTCATAGTTCATATAATAATACTTAACATTATCTATTTAAGTATTATTATTACAATTAATAATAAGTATGTGATGTCTTCTATATGTTAATTAGATGATTTAATACTACTTCATCATACTTGGGTGTGATTAATGGTATAGGATTATTTTTTATCAGTTCATCTTTAAGATAATTTTGTTTAAATACGATTTGGTTTAAGATGTCGTCCAAAACTTCACTTACAACACATTCTACTTCATTATTATCTTCTGTCGGCGTTTTAATTAATGTGTTGTTTTGCTTCATAATGGTTTTAACACTATCACTAATCATCGTCTTATAGGGTCTATATAAATTTGACGATGTATCTTTAACCCAATTGGTATTATCTTCTAAACTATAACCCATTACTTCACCATCATTTTTATACCATTCAACTCCATTAGCGTCTTTGTATCTGTGAGTTTTTCGTTTATTATCATACCAACTTTTCTTAAATAAGTGTTCGTTATTAATTAATTCTATGTCGTTAATGCTGTTGTTAAAATACACATTATCCTCGTTGTATTCTTGAATAGCATACTTAACACCAACTTCCGTATCGTAATCTTTTTCAATACCATTTACAATTTTTAATTCATCTATTTTGCTATGCTTATCCATAAGATATGAACTTGCTATGTTAAACTTTATATCGTGTTCTTTTTTATGCCTACCATTTTTATCTAAAATTGTTAATGTCTTATTTAAATGCTTATCGTTATATGATGGCGGTATATCTATATCAAATAAATATGTGTGCTGATTGTGTAAATGCTGTAATGAATTGTATGCTCTAATATCTTGTTTGTATTTTATAAAGTGATTGGTTTTACATACCCTCAAATACTTATTATCTACGATTGAATGAAATGATGACTTTACTTTGAATTCTAAATCTAAATAATTTAATCTTGAATTGAATATTTTATATATAATTTTTATGTAATGCTCGTCGTTCTTATCGTAATAAGATTTAATAGTAAAGTTTCCTATCCATTCATAACATTTACGCTTTTGTTCGGCATATAATTCTACCTCCGTGTATTGCTGAATAAGAAATATAATACTCTTTTTGTTGTTAAAAATAATATTAATAAATTGTGATACTAACAATAATTTATTCTTAAAAATCAATTCATCTGTCTTATCAATATACATAACATCTAACATTTCCAAGCATTCAAAAATGGATATAATTAGCACATCTTCTATATTTTTATCGTGGTTAGATAAATCATATATTTCATTCTTATAGTATTTTGTTAAATGTATATCTCTTTTGCTTTCATAAATATCTTTAATCTTATTGTAGCGTCTTCTCGTGTTAAACATATCATTAATCATATCAAATTTCCAATATTTATAGATAAATTCGTCATCACTTTTTTTATATCCAATCGTATTGTTAATAAACCCATTCAAAATTAATTGATGATTTACCATACTTGATAATTGTATTTGTTTCATAACACTTTTAATATCGTAAAGTTTGTATAATGTTTTCGTTTTCAATACCCTCATATCTTCTACTTCATCTACAAGCATAATAGCGTCAGTAGAATTTAGTTTGTAATGTTTAATTCTATCACTAACCTCAATCATTTCAAAATAATCGTCATATGGTTCTGCCCCCATAAACGCTTCTTTCTCTCTATTTAATTCGGTTATAATGCCCTCTTGGAAAGCGTCATCGCCATCTTGTAATAATGGTTTATCATTCGTGTATATGAATTCATAATTTAGATTATGAGAATTCATTAGATACAATAGTTCTTTACCAAATGATTTTTCACTATTGATTGTTTTAGAATTTATGTATCCAAGTAAGTTATAATACTTATAGTTTTTTATATAATATTGATTTTTGTTTTTAGCATCAAAATCCTCTTTTTTCATTTCAACCATTAACACTTTATTTAATCCAAGTGCTACGCTACAATTAAAGTCATACATTCCCCAACATCTATTCTCTAATAAAATTGATATAGTCATATCTTTTAGATTTCTAATCCTAAAAAGTTGTTGTAAAAATTGTTGTGCTATTAACACACCACTTATTCCATAAGCAAATCCACAATCAAAAATATCACCATTAATACTTGTTCCAACACAAATCGTCGGTGTGTATATAAAAATATCTACCTCATCATCTAATATATTTTGTTCCAAATGTTCTATGTATAATAATTTTCTTGCTTTTGATGTGGTGTATGAACGATGAATACCAACTCTATCAATAAACAATATTCTTTTGGTTGGATATTTAGAACATAACCCATCGTAATAACTCTTGGCGTTCTTCCGTGAAATAAATGCTATATAGCATTTTTTATCATTTTCAATACATCTATTAATTTCTGTATCAAAATGGTCGGTTTCTAATAAAATGTTAAACTTGTAATCTTTGTATTTATTTTGAGTATTCTTTATAATCGTTGGTATATCGCCGTCGGCAATAATTCCGTTAGATATAAACAACTTAACTAATTCTTGTTCTATATCAGCGTCCATCATAACAACTTTGTTTGCTTTCACACATAAATCAATTAAAATGTTATACGATGGCGATGGAAAACATAATTTTTCAAATGTAGAACCACCACTATAAGTATTTAATATCATATTCATTTCATCTAAAAATATCCAATCAAAATTAGTATTTTTTGCTTTGACTAACGATTGTGGAGAACATATTAATTTATTACATACAGATAAGTTAATCTTTTGGGTTTGCTTTAAATGTGAAATATAACCCATTCGTTTTAAATCATCAAATAATTTACACGCTAAACTATTTATTGGTGTTAGTAAGCATATTTTTAATATTTTACCAGTATCATTTTGATACGAATTAACCCAATTTAATATTCTCATTAAAACACAATTAGATTTACCAGTCCCCCAAGCAGATTGAACTACAAAACATTTTTTATCATTATGGATAAACTCATCTACATAAGCATTTATTTCTGTAATATGTTCTATATTAATTGACGGATAGATTGAATTACTTTTAGAAGTCGTTATTAAATCTGTCCCAAAATTTACTTTGTTATGCTTTTTTGGTAATCGTTTTTGTAATGATAAATCGGTAATAAATCCAGTTTTATAATTAATCTCAAAATCATCAACAACTATAACAAATATATTAATATCGTCTTGTATGGGTATTGTTATATTTAAATTGTGATGTCTTATGTATTTAATTGCTTGTTCTCTCATAAAAACATATTTATCATATTCAAAACAGAATACATAACTACTACTACATTTATTTAAAACTTCGGTTAATTTTGGAATACCACTTTGAATTAATGTAATATCCATTTTATCTATAAAGTCTTCGTTTTTGGCGTATTCATAACTCCGTGTTCCCATCTCAATTGAAAAAGCATTCCATTCTTCTATGGGAAATAATTTTAGTTTTTTGATTATTCTTGTAGCACAAGTCCAGTTATTAGTATTGTCCCAAAAACTCTCATCAAGTTTTTCAAATCCATTTTTAAATGAAGTCTTATCTGTTGATATTGTAATTAATTCTTTTTGATATGTAGGGTCATTTTCAATTAGTTTTTTATATGTCGTCCTAACGCTGTCGTGTATTTCATTAAATATAATTAGTTTCGCTTTCTTATTATCACGAATAATCGTATCACCAAATCGCTTTGGCGATTTACATAATTTATTATACAATACAAATTTATAATCGTTTTCTTTTTTATCTTTCGCTTCTCTTTTGCTCTGTCCTAAACAACGAATTAGTTTGTTTGCTCTGTAAATACTATCATCTAATAATTTATCTTTTAATTTACATTCTGTATCATTCTCAAATTCGGTTGGATATTTAGTTTTATAATTATCATTTACAATCATAACTAATTGGTTTAATTGGTTGATTTCCATACAATATTTTTTACAAATTAAATGAAATGATTTAACACCAACAACTTCATAATCATCGTTTATTTTAATAGCAAAATTATCAATAGACAATTTAATACCCAAATCTGTTAGTTTCTCATTTATTAATTCAATAAAACGAGTTATAACAATAACAAATTGTTCTTCTGTAATGGGTGAATACTTATAACAATCTACATCAAAGTATAAACAACGAGTATTATGTGTTAATACTTCGTATAAATGTAAATCGTTTTTACATAAATTTTTGTAGTCCGTTTGCTTTTTAATACAATTATACTCTTTCAAATACACATTTTTCCCATTCTTCTTCCATACTGGTTTATCTTTTGCTACAACAAAAATGTCGTGTAAATTGTGTTTGTTTATATGACTTTGTAAATGTGTTCGTTTCACTTTCCCATCTTTATCATCTTTATCATCTACAAATTTAATCCACCACTTATCTTGTAAATACATCTATAAATAATACTTTATAATAAATCTTTATATTATTTTATTTAATATATATTAAAAAGTATTTAATAGAAATTAATAGAATATAATAGATATGGGACGACCGAGAACAAATGATTATATATTTTACAAATTCGTTAATATAAACAGCGATATTGAAATGTATTTTGTAGGTTCAACTGCTAATATAAAAGCGAAATGTGATTATTATAAGCGTAATATTCATAATCCAACGAACTCTACATATAATAGTAAGTTATTGACTACTATTAGGGAACACGGCGGAATAAGTGAATTTGTTATGGTTGAGTTAGGAAAAGCATACAATATCACATTACCCCAATCACGAATACTTGAAGATGAATATAGAACTAAACTTAAAATAGAAATAGATACACGCTTGTATGTAAATCCACAGAAGAATTTAGAACTTCATAAAGAACAAGAATTAACAGATTATATAAACGATGATTGTTGTGTGTCTTATAACGATGTGATTTAAATAATGGTTTTCTGTTAATAGAAAAACATTATTTCATACTTTAACGCTTTGATTTAAGAAATTTAGAGTTCTAACAGCGTCGTCATATTTAGTTTGGTTTAGATTTGATTTTAGAATAGTAAAATCAATTTCTTTCTTTGCTCGTCTAACCGCTTTTTCTGCTTGTTTAACCAACTTAACATCATCACTTATTTCAGGTCTGCTCTCACGGCATTTTTTATTATGTGCTAATCGCTTATCAGGGTTTTCGTCCAAATACTTCTTCATATATTCACTACTATACGCTTTCATTTTATCGCTATTCTTTGAATAATATTCACGCCGATAAGCGTTGGTCTTTTCTTTGTTTTTAAGTCGCCAGTTCTTACTACGCTGTCGTGCTTCTTGCTTTTTAATTTCAGCATCTTTTAGGTCTAACGAATTAAGTGTTGATACGATTTTAAGTTCTTCTTGTTTTGGTTCGCTGGGCGGTTCGCTGGGCGGTTCGCTTGGCGTTTCTACAATATCACTCATTTTATACTATATAGTATTAATATTTTATCTTTAAGTTAAAATTAATAATAAGTATTAGTATTTGAACTTCGTTTAATTCAAAAAATAAAATATATCGTGCTATATTAATTGATATGACAAGAGATAGTTTATCTCTTCAAAACTTTTTAATAAATGTTGCTGATGTAGAATATACAGAAGAAGAATGTGATTACATAATAGATAATAAATTGCTAAACTCTTGGTTGATTTAGTCTAATATTTGATTGCTGTATCGTTTTATACAATCTGCTAATGACGATATATCGCTATTTCTACAATCTGTTTTAGGAATTAACAATACATCTCCTCCGTTGATACATTTTATCTGTGAGTTTAGTAATTCATCTTGATATAACTTATAGAATAAATGATTGTGTGTATCAATCCATACAAGCACCACACAATCGTTTCTGTAAATTTTGGATATTGAATTTAGTTTAGAACGCCCTATCATAAAACTATCGTATGATGAAATATCTTGTGTTCTACTTTTCAATTCAATATAAAGTTTCATATCATTCTGTTTGTTTGTAATGATAAAATCTACTGGGGCATATTTATTCGTGGTCTTTTTTATTACAACATTCTCATCATCTATAAGTGTATTTAACGCATACATAAACTCTATCTCCGCATTTAAACCATATTTCAATAATTCGTTCTTGCTCCGCATAACAATAACGATTATTATTATTATATGAAATAAACTAATAATGTATAACCAAATAGCATACATTATTATTTAATTAATTAGGGGTGTTTCTTTCATTAAATTCACTACATCTACGAACTTTTCTAAATGCTTAATTTTAGACGCTAAAATAGGTTTATCATCGTTTAATTGATAATCTACTTCATCTTCTAAATCTGTTAAGTCAATTTGTTTTAATACATTCTTCGTATTTATCTTCTTGTATCCCTCAAAACAAATATACGAATTATCGTTAATGTCATATTTAGTTTTAATCATAACAATTTCTATGGTATTATAACTCCATATTTGTTTTACTAATCCATAATGCCTACAAGTATCACTACAACAACTCGTAAATAATGATTTTGTAATCTCTACAACATCATTAACTTTTAATGAAGATGCTATAAGTTTATTATTATTAATTGTGTCTTTATGATACTTAACTAATTTCAATTCTACATTATAAAGATAAACTCGTGATACTGCTACGAAGTGTTGGTTTTTTGCTTTGTAAAAACCATATTGGGTATTCTTATTAGACGGCACAAGTATAATAACCATTATCGTAAGTGGATTAAACTTTTCATTTGCTTTGCTTACAACCATAGCATAGTCTTCTTCTACAAGAGGACTATTCAGTCTTTTAAGCGTTATAATATCGTAGCAATTAATTTCACATTTAGTTCTTACCAATCGCTTTATAATTTCATTATCCGCTTTTTTGGATAATTGTTTTAGTTGGTCTAATTTCATTTCCGCTATTTGCTTTTCTACATTATTATCACAATAAGTCAATATCTCGCTCCAAATTTCAGTCGGTAGGTAAGTCATCTAATAATACTTAATAGTGTATGTTTAAGTAGTATTAAGTATTATTAAGTAGTATCAATTTTATTAATAATATAATTTTTGTGTAATAGCGATTTAAAATGGGTTGATTTATGACATCTCGTATATCTGCCCCCACATTCGCAATTTACTTTCTCGCCAATTGTATCTTTATTCGCATCTCGGTATTCTTTACATTTTTGTAAAACTCGTTCTTTATTAGTAGAATAGTAATCTTTGTGTTGTAATTTAATCTCTGTATGTTTATTTATATAGTATTTTCCGTTATACCGCTTTCTGTTGATTGGTGTATCCCACGCCGTATCCATTCTTATAATAATATGGTGTATGTTTATATACTATAATAAATACAAGACAATACAAGACAATACCAGTAAATACGAGTAGAACTACTCTTATAATAAATACGATACAATACCAGTAAATACGAGTAGAACTACTCTTTGTTTTATTTAATAATTGTTTTATATTTGTTTTATATAATAGAATGGAAGAGTTCCAGTTAAGACCCTACACTAAATTAAATGATTTTAGCGATGCTGAAAAAAAAGAACACAGCAAAACTCGTCAATACAAAGCATACCGCTCGTGGTATATTAAAAAACAACAGAATAAATTACAATTAAAATACTATGAAGAATGCTACGATGAATTTGTTGAAGTTCTTGAAAATGATAAATATTTAGACAGCGACGACGAAGAAAAACTTTGTGCTGACGATGTTAATTTATTTGAAGAGAACATTTCTTTTTTAGCACAAGAGTTAGGATATGAATAATTAATCTTCATTATTTTCACATTCATCACCCCTCTCTGTTGCTCTTTTACATTCTGCTATTGCTTGTTTTTCATTCTCTCTTTTTTGTGCTTTTGCTTTCTCTTTCATATCCTCTATTTGCTCGTCTTGCCCCTCTTTGATTTGACGAGAGTTTATTAAATCTTCATAGTAAGACATTTCACGCAAGTATCTTTCGCATTCTCTCAATCGCTTTAAATCTGTGTCATCTGCTTTCATTCTAAATCCTTTTTTAGACATTTTCGCTACTAATTTGTTGTATAAAGCACGACATTCTTTATCTGTTAATCTTTCTCTTTTATCACGCACATCTACATTCCGCATAACATCACTCATTATTATACAGCAAGATATAAATATATATAACAATATTTAACTATGTAGTTAGTTTATCATATTAAAAAATTAGTTTTTAATATGGTAATTGTAGGTCAATTATTTACATTCAATACATACATCAGTTTTGATTGGATTATTTAGAATGTATGCTTGGTGTAGTTTTGTCTTATTGTGATGTGATTTACAATAATAGGTGTATTTTCCACCACATTCGCAATTGAACTTTTCTTTATTTCTTAATTCAAGTTTATCAGCATTATCAGTTTGATATTTTTTATCGTATTCTTTTCGGTTTTCTTTGTTCTTATCACGATATTCTTTAAGTTTTTCAGCATTCTTAATATTGTATTCTTTTGCTCTTTCTTTAATTTTTTCAGCGTTGTTAATACGATACTCTTTTTTTTGTTCTTTTAGTTTTTCAGCGTTTCTAACAGCGTATTCTTTTTGGTATTGTTCTCTGCTTTCAGCAACATAACATCTATTACCATTCATAGTTGATTTCAGTTCAATTCTGTATGTTTCCTCTATCTCCTCCGCTTGGCGTTTTGTGAGTTGTTCTGCTCGTCCTATTTCTACCATTTTAAATTCTTTCCAACCGCCGTTTGCTCTAATTATTTGGTATTTTTTAGTATTATATTCTTTATTAGTTTCTTTATGACAACTACTTTTATGAGTATCGTTTCTATGCTTCCAATTTGCCGTGCTTCCAACATAACATAAATCAATCACACCATTTACATCAACAATTTTGTAGAATATGTAATTGTTGATTTTAGGGCGAGGCATCTATGAACTTATATGGACTTGTATAATTCTGTTTATACCACTTCAATTTTAGTTTCATATTTAAGATGCTTTTTAGACTTATTATGTCTTGCTCTGTTTAAAATACTATACACCCCACCACAACCGCAAATATGCTTTTGGTGTTGTCTATCGTAATTCACAACATTATATTCGGCGTGGTATTCTTTAAGTTTTGCTTGATTATCCAAGTTGTATTGTTTATTATATTCTGCTTTCTTAACCACATTATCCAATCTATATTGCTTTTGATATTCATTAAATCTTTCTTGATTGTCTAAATAATACTGCTTACTACGCTCTTTAATTTTTTCAGCGTTTCTCACAGCGTATTCTTTATGGTAGAGTTTAAGTTTTTCGGCATTTGTGGGTTCATTCATAATATACTAATTATACTTAACAATATCTTTTTAAATCAATTTTTATATATATTAATCAGTATATCACTTGTTTAGATGTGTATGTCTATCGCTTTAATCAATCCACTACGAATTGAATAGTTCTTTATTTCTTTAATCGCATTTTGTTTTTCAGTTTCATTTAAAAACTCGTCTGTGAAATAAAATATTACATTACCAGCACAATCTATTTTAAATAATTCACTCGCTATAACATTTCGGTTGTATGTCAAATACTCTCTGTCCGTAGCGACATTTAAATTAATTCCATTAATACAATTTACATTATGAATATCCATAGTTTCAGCAACCCAAGCATCGGTCATACAATCTATCTTATCAATTGAATAATACAGACAACCGCTTATATCTGTCGTATGATTAATACTATATTTTACAACATCAAATTCGCTGTATATATCGTAATTAATATCTACATCTAACGCTGATACATTATTACCACAAATATCAACCACATTAATATATTTATTTAGTGGTTCATTTGTCATTTTATATACTAAATATACTTAACAATATCTATTTAAATTAATTACTAAATATATTAATCAGTATTAAAACACTTCGTCTATCATTAACCCATCAATATTTTTTGTTATTGTTTTGGTTTTAGATAATTTAATTAATTGAAAAACCCCAAGCAAGTCTTTTACGGCACGATAAAAAATAAAATATTCGTCGTCGTGTGAAAAAGTATATTCGGCGGTCATATCACCATAATCCACATTTATAATATCCATATCTACATATACTTAATAATATCTCTTTAATTCAATTGTTATGTATATTAGTTAGTATTTATACGCATACATTAACAACGCTACTAATATCATCAACACTAACAACGCCCATATTAATTGAGTTGTCGTTTTTATTATATTGTCCCAAATATTCGTATGTATCTATGTCGTATATATCGTTGGCGTTGTCTATGTTGAGTGTGTTTTGTGTCGGCATAGCACGAAGATATTGTTGTTCGTTTAGGTTAAAACGATATACATTAATCTCAATACCCTCTTCATCGGTTTCGGCATCTGTGTCGTCTTCTTGTGGTTCTTGTGGTGGTTCGCTGGGCGGTTCGTCAGCGTCAGCATCTTCATCGTCGTCATCATCGTCATCGTCATCGTCATCGTCATCTTCTTCTTCATCTTCTTCATTCCAACGCCATAGGTTTTCTCCTACATACATCGCCATAGGCGAACTGGCGTGGTATTCTTTTATTACTACAAATGATTTCCATACCATAAGGGGCAAAGACCCATTACTAATGTTAATTTCCAATTCAAATGATACTTTGATGGAACACATTTGCCTATCGGTTTGAGTAGGCACTACATCTTCAATTTCTACCTCAAAATCAAAATCAACCCATTCGTCTTCATTTTTATTCTGCTTGACGATTGACTTGATATATTTGTATGGTATATCATCAAATAATTCCAAGTAGTCAATATCGTAGTAGTTGAGATTGTTGGTGAATTCTCCGCTCGGCATAGTTGTTGTGTTTTAGATACATTACTTTCTATGTATTATTTTGCTTTCAATTTATTTTTCAATATAAAATTGAGAATGGAAAAACAATTATTTACACTCAACGCATAGGGGTATATTGTCAGCGATATACTTTTGATGCTTTTTGGTCTTCTCGTGCTGTTTAACACCATATTTTCTAACCACCGCTCCGCATACACAAGTTATATGGACTTCTTCCAATCTCCTACGGACGATTTTGCTATTGTCTTTTTCTCTATAAGTTTTGCTGTGAGCGTTCTTACTATCTCTGTTGTTTTCCGCCCACTTGTTCCTATAAAGTCGTTTCTGTTCTGCTGTGGGGGGCATTATTAGGTATTTGATATAAAAAAGTGTATTAAGTTGCTTTCAATTTTTATTTAAGATGGAAGAAGTCCCACTTTTTATGCTGTATAATTAAATCGTTGTATTCGTGTGCTGTGTATTGTTTTACATTACTCACTTTACCAAGCGACACCCATAGCATAAACGGCATAACTACATTATCATCTTTAAAGATATTGCTTACTTCGTGTATATTGTGAGTTTTTGTGTTAAGAACTACGGCGTGAGGGTGGCGTAGTTTATCGGTAGGTCGTTCTACGATGGCGTGAATGATGATATACTCGTCCCAAGAGCGATTATCCATAATGAAATTAAAAGTGTCTTTTAAGCAAGTCATAGTTGTAGTGGTTGATACATAACATCTATGTATTCTTTTGCTTTCAATTTATTTTTGATGCCCCCTCCAAGAACTCACTAAACTACTCATATACTACTTAATAATTTCATTTTCATTTTCGGTAAAAATCAGTTAAAATGATAGT
>ENA-OSJC01002727-OSJC01002727.1-marine-metagenome-genome-assembly--contig:-NODE-2727-length-13046-cov-4.821343_pt1 | contig 13046 bp, 15 predicted proteins | sample MGYA00237885_ERZ534234 | MGnify/ENA primary metagenome ERZ534234 (study PRJEB26413, sample SAMN06343907) | marine metagenome | isolation source: coastal waters | place: Atlantic Ocean: West Antarctic... | reverse complement strand
GCCTACCAGGGTTATGGCAGAGGTCTTTCTTTGGATTTGATTAATAACTTAATTGCAAGTTTGAACTGCCCAGTTCCTGCGTTAACTATTATTTATGATTTAGATGTCTCTGAGGGATTTACCAGAAAAGCTAATGATTCAAAAGATAGAATTGAGTCTTCGAGTTTGGAGTTCTTTGAATCTGTTCGCAAAGGCTACAAGGAACTAGCTCAAGCAAGAGATGAAGTTTATTTGGTGGATGCTAGCCCATCGCCCGAAATAATCCATGAGCTGACTAAAAAGATTATTCAGGAAAAATGTCTCTAGAGATCTCAGCTAAATATCCGTGGCTTCAAGAGGTTTTACAATCCAACCCTTCCGCCAATTTAGCATCGTCAGTCTTAATAGAAGGGGAGTCAGGTTTAGCTAAATCTCACTTAGCTAGTTTTTATGCAAAAAATATCTTATGTCTAGAAAGCTTAGGTGAAAGTTGTGATTGCAGATCATGCATATATTTCGAAGCTGGAACACACCCAGATTATTGCTTTTTAAATCAAGATGATTGCTCATCTGCATTGCATCAATTTTCAAAAAAAGGAAATGACTCTAAGCCAACTGTAAATTCGAAAACCGTAAAAGGGGCAAGAGCACTCAGTGATTTCATGTGTTTAACTAACTCAGTTTCAGCATCAAGGGTTGCTGTCATTTTTGATGCTGAAGCAATGAATTTAAATGCCCAAAATGCTCTCCTTAAGACGTTAGAGGAGTTACCAGAAAATAAATATGTATTGCTAGTATCGGATAAAAGAAAGAATTTTTTACCTACTATTTATAGTAGATCGAGAATCATCTCGATAAACAATCCATCTTCTGAATCTATCAATGATTGGCTGTCAACCCAAGGGTACGTAGAGCATCGAGTTACAAATTTTGCACCAGACCTGAGTCCACTTGCGATCGTACAAATAATTGAAAGCGGCAACAGCGACCAATACAAGAACTTAACTGCCCTTTTCAATCAATTATGCGAAGGAAGGTTGGATGTTATTGATGCCTCCAAGACTCTCAAGGCGTTGGAGATGAGTTACCCGCAAAAGATCTACTCTTTGATATCTTTTACAAAATCATTGCTAGGAACGTCCGTTGGTTATTTCAAGTCCCATCCTCTTATTTCTATTAGCGGTGAGGGTGCAGTAAACGAAATTTTAGCTTCTGAGTTAGTCGCTGAATTATTAGATTATCAAGCCTCTTTGGTCACTACTCCATCTCTTAATGAGCAAATTGGCTTAAGTTACTTTCTATATAAGCTAAAAGATTTAATCCTGCTGCCAGCTAAATAATAGTGTATCCACCGTCGACAGCTATTGTTTGTCCGTTAATATATGCCCCTGCTTTTGATGCAAGCATCAAAGCCACACCAGCAATCTCATCAGGCTCACCTATTCTTTGCATTGGAACTTTTTCAGTAACTGTTCTAAGAATTTCTGGATTTTGCCATAATGCTTTTGCAAAATCAGTTTTAATAACTCCAGGTGCTATAGCATTGGCCCTGATGTTGAATTGACCAAATTCAGATGCAATATTTTTTACCATCATGATGTCTGCTGCCTTGCTCATGTTGTATGCACCTAAAAGTGAGCTGCCTCTCAGGCCTCCAATGCTAGAAATAATAATAATAGCCCCATCCTTGCGTTCAATCATCTCAGGAAGGACCAGGTTAGTCAGAACATGATTGGACTTGATGTTGTTATGCATGATTTTATCAAATGCATCTGATGGAATATCTCTCATTGAGCCCATAAATGGGTTTGTGGCTGCATTGCAAACAAGTACATCAATCTGACCTAGCAGACTTTTAGCTTTAGCTACTAATGCGCTGAGCTGCTCTTCCTCTGCAATATTGCAAGCTACTGGAAATGCAACCTCAGATCCAATGTCTGAATTAATTTCCTCTGCCACTGAGATGCAAACATCAATCTTCCGGCTGGAGATAATTACTTTAGCGCCTTCTTTGGCTGCGTGAACTGCAATAGATTTCCCAATTCCTTTAGATGAACCGGTGATTAAAAAACCTTTATTTTTTAAATTAAATAATGACATATGGATTATAATTTTAAGATGAAAACAAACATTGAAATATATTCTAAATCAAATTGCCTCTATTGTGACAAAGCCAAGTATCTTTTCAGAGACCATGATGCAGCTTACGTAGAGCATAATGCGGAGACACCACTAGTTTTTGATGAGCTCATAGAGAGAAACCCTCATGCAAGAACGATGCCTCAAATATTTATAAATAATGAATTGATTGGTGGTTATGACGATTTAGTTGAATGGCTAAAAATAAATAGGATTTAATATGGTTGCTTTTAACGAATTTTTACTTCTTCTCGATGGTTATTTGAGTGGTTCGTGGTGGTTCCCAGCGCTCTTAATAGGTACAGGGCTTTACTTTACTGTTTACCTTGGCTTTCCGCAGTTTCGTTTTTTTGCTCACGGATGGAGAATCGTAACTGGTAAATACGTTAAAGAAGATACGCAAGGCGAAACCAGTCCATTTGAAGCTCTTACTACTGCTATGTCTGGAGCAGTTGGTACCGGCAATATTGGTGGTGTTGCATTGGCTATTTGGGTTGGTGGCCCTGCTGCTATTTTTTGGATGTGGGTTACAGCGATTGTTGGGATGACAACTAAGTTTGTCGAAGTAACTATGGCTCACAAATATAGAACCACTCTCCCTGATGGCTCAATTTCTGGTGGACCTATGTACTATATTGCCGCTGGTTTAAATATGAAGTGGGCAGGTATCTTGTTTGCAGCGTTAATGATGATTTGTGCGATTGGCTCAGGAAATATGCCTCAAATCAACAACATAGCTAATGTTTTAGAATCAACATTTAGCATTCCTAAGCTTCTCACAGGCGTAACACTTGGTGCCATGCTGTGGTTTATTATCATGGGTGGAATTAAACGCATTGCTCAAATTGCAAGTAAGTTGGTTCCCTTGATGGGCATAATCTACTTTGGAGGAGCCTTGGTGGTTCTTGTAGAGAACTATCAAAATATAATTCCCTCATTTAATGCAATTTTTTCTCAAGTATTCTCTGGCTCTGCTGCAGCTGGAGGTTTTCTAGGTGCAAGTTTTGCAATGAGCTTGAAGCTTGGTGTTGCTAGGGGTCTCTATTCAAATGAAGCGGGTCAAGGCTCATCACCAATTGCTCATGCTTCTGCTAAAGCTGAGCACTCTGTGGAGCAAGGAATGGTATCTATATTAGAGCCTTTTATAGATACAATAGTTGTTTGCTCCGTAACAGCTATGGTGATTTTATCCAGTGGAGCTTGGACGCAAAAATACGAAAACTCTTTTGAAAGCTCTTCAATGGCTATATTTGCAGGCACTTACAGTGACACCAATTCTCAAGATGTTGCTGAGCTTGGCAAATATATTACAGATAGGCGCAATTTCACAAATAACACATCTTCAGTTAAAAACTTCTCAGGCAACCTTGACGTTGTGGATGGGTTTTTAGTTCAGTCAGATGTGACAGTTTTCCACAATCAATCTATTGCTCAGGATGTTAAATTTTCTAAAAATGGAGACCTTTTAACAGGACAAGTAATGGTCTCTAATGGATCTTTGGATGACAGCAATATAAGAGTTGATGGTAAGTCTCTAATTCACTCAGCTGAACTAACTGCCAAAGCATTCTCTTCAGGAGTGTTGGGTATTTATGGTGAATACATTGTGGCTATTGGGCTCTTATTATTTGCTTTTTCTACTGCAATTGCTTGGTCTTACTACGGAGATAGATCTACAGCATACATTTTTGGAGAATCTGGTGTGAAGTGGTACAGGGCTGTCTATGTTTTAAGTTTTATTTTAGCAGCAGTTATAGACACAACTATTGTTTGGAACATTGCCTATGTAGTTGTAGCGCTCGTCAGCATTCCAAATCTTATTGCATTATTTGTTCTCAGAAAGGAAATGAGAGAGCAAGTTACAAGCTACGTTCTAGAGAAGTAATTCTTAGCTTTTAGATCGACTTTTTAACACGTCAGTTACATCGCTGAAGCTTAGATTTAACTCTTTTAGTAAAACCATTAAGTGATATATGAGGTCAGCTGCTTCTTCGGCTGTTCGACCATCTTTTGTCACGGCTGATATTGAAACTTCACCAGCTTCTTCGGTAACTTTTTTAGCTATCTCCTTAATACCTTTTTTGTGCAGTTGATATGTGTAGGACTTGGGATCATTGCCTTGGTATTTCTTATCTATGGTTTGAGCTAATTGTAAAAGAGCATCATTTGACTGTGGTAAGTCACCAAAACATGAATCATTCCCTAAATGGCAAGTTGGGCCCTCATTGTGTGCCGTAATCAAGAGGGCATCTCTATCGCAGTCATGATAGATTTTTAATACCTTTAGCTTGTTTCCAGATGTCTCACCTTTGGTCCATAAACGCTTTTTTGATCGGCTATAAAAAGTTACAAAACCTATCTCTTTGGTCAAATTTAGCGCCTCTTGATTCATATAACCAAGCATTAAAACCTGCAGAGATTCTTGATCTTGAATTATTGCCGGTACCAACCCATCAACCTTATCCCAGTCTATCTCTAACATTTAAAACCTCACTCTAATGTTTTGCTGATTCAGATAATTCTTTACCTCTCCAACAGTTATTTGGTCATCATGAAAAATACTTGCCGCCAAAGCTCCATCAACCTCGGCTTCATTAAAGACTTCTTTGAAGTGTACTAATTCTCCAGCACCACCAGAGGCAATGATTGGTATTTTTGAATATTTTTTTATCTCTTGCAGTAATTTAATGTCATATCCATTCTGCATTCCATCTTGGTTCATCGTATTAATCACTAATTCACCAGCTCCGTATTCTTGAATCTTTTCTACCCACTCTTTTACATGTAAATCTGTTGGGCTGGATGTCTTCTCATCACCAGTTTTTGAGTAGATATAATGAACGTTATTGGTTGTCATAACATCAATTCCTATAACCACACACTGAGTCCCGAATGCATCACTGAATTCTTTAATAATCTTAGGGTTTTGAAGAGCAGGGGTATTGATGGATATCTTGTCGGCACCCATATTCAGCAAAGACTCTGCGTCCTTAAGTGATCGGATGCCGCCTGCTACACAAAAAGGTATGTTAATCACTTCTGATATTTTCCTAACCCACTCCTTGTTAACCGTCCCATTAACAGTGCTTGCTTTTATGTCATAAAAAACCAGCTCATCTGCTCCTTCTGCAGAGTATTTAGCAGCCAGCTCCACCAAAGACCCAACCACTCTATGATTTTTAAATTGCACACCTTTAACAACCGAGCCATCCCTGACATCAAGACAGGGAATAATACGTTTAGCTAACATTGCTAAGCTCTATCAAAGATATGGCTTCTTCGTATAAGGCCTTGCCAATAATAACATCAGACATCCCAGAATTTTTTACATTGATGATGTCTTGAAGGCTCGATATGCCACCTGATGCAATTAAATTTATCCATGGAAAAGATTGCAAAAGTGATTTGTAGGTATCTATATTCGGGCCTTTCATTGCTCCATCAAGAGATATATCAGTTGCGAGGATGTTGTGAAAATAATCATTTTTATCTAGGAAATCATGCATTGTAAAATTTGATGGCTGATCCCAGCCATGAGTGTGAATAATTAGCCGTTCATCAATTTTTTTGAAATCCAAGCCAATGACAATTTGATCTTTTGAGAAGTGCTTTTGGAGTGATCGTATAAACCCTTGTACTTTGAAGATCGCTGTGCCGACAATAACTCTAGAAGCACCAGATTTCAACAATAACTCAATTGATTCAAGATTTCTAACTCCTCCTCCAACTTGCACAGAAAGACCTTCGATTGAACACAGCTCAGTAATAATCTTTAGGTTGGATTGAATTCCTGTTCTTGCTCCATCTAGGTCAACAACATGAAGATTTGTTAAACCATGATTTACAAAAGTAAGGGCTTGATTGATCGGATCATTATTATAGGTAGTGACTTCATCAAATTTTCCTTGGAACAAGCGAACGCATTTACCATCCTTTAAATCAATGGCAGGGAAAATATTCATATGCTTAAAAAATAATCAAGAAATTTCTGCCCATTACTCGATGATTTTTCAGGGTGGAATTGGCATCCTAAAAAATTGTTATATCGAATAACTGAACTAAAGGAGTTGATATGTTGTGAAGTTGCTATTGAAAAATTTGCTTCACCAACAAAGTAGCTATTAGCAAAGTAATAGTAGCCATTTAAATCGTGCTCACTCTTTTGGCTGAAATTTACTTCATTCCAACCCATTTGCGGGATACTGAAACCAGCAGTATCAGGAAATTTATCCACAACTCCCTTGATAATACCAAGACATTCTGCATTTTGTTCCTTAGACCGTTCAAACAAAATCTGCATACCAACACATATGCCAAGCACTGGTTGATCTAGTGATTTAATGCATTCGATGAGCCCATGTGCTCTTAGTGTTTTCATGACGTTTTGAGCAGAACCAACTCCAGGTAAGATCACCTGATCTGCATTCTTAATAAAATTTTCATCCTGAGTTATCACAATCTCTTTATCTTTCAGCTCAAATGCTCTAGCTACCGATCGGAGGTTTGCTCCACCGCAATCGACCAGGGCTATCATTAGAGAATACCTTTTGTCGAAGAGGGGGCATTACCTTCTACAATAATGGATTGTTTTAATGCTCGGGCAAATGTTTTAAATGTTGCCTCAAGCAAATGATGTGAATTACTACCTTCAGTTTCAATGTGGCATGTAAAAGCAGCCTCATTAATCAGCGAGATAAAAAAGTGCTCAAACATCTCAGTTGGAAAATCTCCAACCCTTTCTCTTAAAGGAGAGCAATTAAAACTTAGGTACCTTCTAGTTGCTAGATCTATTGCAACATTGCTCTTAACTTCATCCATCACTAACGTTTCACTATTTGAGTACCTAGAGAGCCCAATTCTTTGACCAAGCGCCTTATTGAGAGCTTTGCCAAGAGTAATAGCAATATCTTCAATGGTGTGATGCTCGTCTATATCCAAATCACCTATGCATGTAATATTGATATCAATTTTGCTATGTTTTGAAAGCTGCTCCAATAAGTGGTCTAAAAACTTAACTCCTGTGTTGATTGAGCTTTTTCCAGAGCCATCTAAATTGATGGTGGCATAAATTTCAGTTTCGTTAGTTTTTCTAATCTCCGAAACTATTCTTTGCGAGGTTAAACTTTTCGCTCGATCTTCTCGGATGCTTACTGCCCTAGAATGTCCATCCAACCCCTCTAAGTCAGCAAGTGTATAGACAGTTTGCTTTAGATTATTAAAACCCTCTGCAGTTGCTGTCTGAACGCTAATTTGTTTACCAAAATCCTTCACTCCAAGTCCTGATATGACAGAAGCAGAGCCATTAGTTGGCAGCACGTGATTGGTTCCTGATGCGTAATCTCCAAATGATTCCGGAGAGAGAGACCCGCAAAAAACTGATCCTGCATTAGATATAAGTGGAAGTAGTTTTGAGTAGTCGTTGTCTAGCAAAATTAAATGCTCAGGGGCACACTCATTAATTACAGCCACTGAATCAGAGAGTGATTTAGCCTTTACTAAATAAATATTTTTTGAGCTTCTCTGTAATATTGATTGACGTAACAAGCACTTTGATTGTTTGAGAAATTCTCGTTTTACTGCGTTGAGAATATTCAACTTTGTTGAGACCACAAATGCTCTTGAGTCTGGTCCATGCTCTAGCTGTGATAGAGCATCAGCTGCAGCTAGAGAGGCGTTATCCAGCTCATCAGTAACAACCATCACTTCGCTTGGTCCGGCAGGTAGGTCTATGGCTACATCATTCGATACCAAGCTTTTGGCTGCATCAACATAAGCATTGCCTGGACCAAATATTTTATCAACCTTGGGTACTAGAGTTTGACCGTAAGCCATAGCTAAAATAGCTTGAGCCCCACCAATTTTGTAAATTGATTCAATGTTAAAAAGCTTAGCAATCCATAATATCTCATTGCGAATTTTGCCATTGCTGTCGCAAGGGGTGCACACAATAATCTTCTTACAGCCGGCAATCTGTGCCGGAATAACTTGCATCAAAAATGATGAGACCAAAGGTGCTGTTCCACCAGGGATATACAAGCCCACAGAATCAATTGAACGAAATTCTTTCCAAATACTCACACCTTTTGTGGTCATGATTGGTTCAGCTGAAAGAGACCTAAGCTCACTCTTGCAAACCGCTTCAATGTTAGCAGCTGCATTTAAAAGTGCTGTTTTAACCTCATCAGATAAATAATCACCTGATTTCCTTATATCGCTAACCCTAACTTTGTATGAAAGAGGGTTCTTTAGACCTAGCTCAGCATTGATAACCCCCAGGGCATTAGATCCAGAGCTATCAATTAAGTCCTTGTACCTGTGAACTGTAGACATGATCACTTTATCTTCTGGCCTTTTTATGGTCCAGGATGAGGAATCACCTTTTGATCTATTGATTATCTTCATCTCAGTTCAGTATCTTTTCAACAGGCATCACCAATATTGACGATGCACCATTTTGCTTGAGCTTTTCCATGGTCTCCCAGAAAACTGGCTCTGTGCACAGAGCGTGTATCGCTACTTTGTCAACTGATTGCAGTGGAATAATTGTGGGTGATTCTGCACCAGGAAGGAGCTTACAAATCTTTTGAACTGACAATCTGTCTGCATTCAACATGACGTACTTACTTTCACTCGCGTTGATGACACCTTTAAAACGCTCAACCAAAGATAGGATATTTCTTTGTTTTATTTCATTGGGTTTGATGGGAGAGATCAGAACTGCTTGAGAGCTCATGAGTGTCTGAAATTCAATTAAATTATTAGCTTCAAGCGTTGCACCTGAAGAAACCAGATCACATATGCAATCTGCAATTCCTATGTATGGAGTGAGCTCTACAGATCCGTTGATCTTAATAACATTTGCTTGAATTTTTTGAGATTTTAAAAATTGGTTTACGAGTGCCGGATACGAGGTAGCAATATTTTTATTTTTAAGAGACATAATATTAGATGAAGAGGGTGAAGCAAATGAAAGCCTGCATCTAGAAAACCCAAGATCAATAAGCTTGTAAGCTTTAAGTTTTTTATTCTGAGCGGATTGTTCAGCGAGTACATTCTCACCAACAATTCCTAAGTCAGCCACTCCCTTGTCTATAAGAGATGGTATATCGTCATCTCTGACCAAAAGGATATCCATGTTCATGTTTGAAGATCGAGCCAATAGTTTCTCACCAGAGGTTCTAAAGCTGATGCCAGACTTGGTAAGTAAATCTCGGCTATTATCAAAAAGACGACCCTTCTTTTGAATGGCAATGGTTATCTTCTGATCTTTCATTTTGATTTTCTCAAGATGGATTGATAGCCATCGTTTTCTTCGTTAAATAAAAATCTTGCAACTCGAGTTACGGTTGCAGTTGAGGCTTTTAGCTCTTCTGCTATTTCTCTGTAAGTTGAATCCTTTTTATAAAGCATTTGTGCAACCTCCCATCTTTCATCCATCGCTTTAATTTCTGATGGTGTGCATAAATCTTTTAGAAAAGAATTGATTTCTTTTTGAGTTTTTAGTTTTATTATTGCTTCTGATAGTTTCATATTGATGATTCTAGATGTTTTAGCGTAGTAAAACAAGAATACATAATCAAATAGCCGAATTAATTATAAATACGTTAAAATATTTAATATATACATAGGAGACAATATGCCAATTTCAGTTAACTCAAACTTTCCAACGACACAGCTATCCCTAATACATGATGGTGAAATTTCTCAAGCTAACTCAGATGATTACCTTAAGGATAAAAATATTATTTTAGTAGGCGTACCAGGAGCATTTACTCCAACTTGTCACGTCTCACATTTACCAGGATACATAGAAAATCTATCTACATTTACAGGTAAAGGCTGGCAGGTAGTTTTTATCTCAGTCAATGACCCTTTTGTCATGAAGGCATGGTCTGAAGTATCTGCGGCTCATGATATCAATATGGTTGCAGATGGTAATTGCGATGTTATAAATGCTTTAGATTTAAAAATGGATGGCTCGGCTTTTGGATTGGGTACTCGTTGCATGCGTTTTGCTATGCAGATTAAAAATGGTGTCATTTCATCTTTGGATGTTGAAGAGGGTGGGGCATTAGACATCTCATCTGCTGAGACCCAACTTGCAAAAATCTAAGCCAAAGTATTTATTTATTGGTCTTGGTACCATGGGTTTTCCCATGGCAGGTCATCTTTCAAAGCTAAAAAGTATTGATTTTTTTGTTCATAATAGGTCGCAGTCTGTAACCAAGCGATGGTTAAAAAAATATAAGGCCTCGCCTCTATTTAATCTTGATAAATCAGAGATTAAGTTTGATGGTGTATTAACCTGCTTAAAAGATGATGCGGCAATAACTAACACACTCGTTGACTCAGGCTTAATTCAAAATATCAAAAAGGGTGGTTTCATCATCGATCACTCCACCTCATCTGTAGAATTTGTTAAAAGTATTTTAAAAAATGAGACTGTGAAACTTCACAACATTTCATTCTTTGATGCTCCAGTTAGCGGTGGCGAGGCTGGTGCCATTAATGGCAAGCTTTCGGTAATGTTGGGAGGTCCAAAAACTAGACTCTCCCATGCCAAAAGTTTAATGACTGTATATTCTAAGCAAATAACCCACATAGGCCCTAATAGCCATGGGCAGCTTTCCAAAATGGTTAATCAGCTATGCATTGCTGGCCTTGTCCAAGGTCTGTCAGAAGGCATAGCGCTTGGAAAAAAGTCACAGCTAGACATGAGCAAAGTCTTTGAGGCTATTTCCGGTGGAGCAGCTCAATCATGGCAGATGGACAATAGATTCAAGACGATGGTTGATAGCAAATTTGATTTTGGGTTTGCGGTGGATCTCATGATTAAAGATTTAAATATCGCGTTAAAGAGGGCAGATTCCTTAAAAGTAGATGCGGCCATCGCGAAAAAGGTACTCACAAGATATAAAAAACTCTCAAAAGAAGGGGGAGGATCTCTAGACACATCCAGCCTGATTAAGCTCTTAAGCAAATAAAGTTTTCAGATTGTGTTTGCTTCTCAGGAAATACTTGGTGAGAGATTAGGATTTGTTGTTTTCTTTTTCTTGCTTGCTAAGCATTTGTAACTTCTCAAGGCTCACTTTATCTTTCATGCTCATTACATAAGCAGCTCCTGATAAGACTAAAATTGCCCCTGCTTCTCCTAAAACCACAAGTGCATCCATTTCTTTGCTGTGCATAATAATTAGCCTACAAAGAGCAGTAATAGCGATAATTATTGGAAGAGTTACAGGAATTCTATTGGTGCTATAGAAAGCTCCGACCATGCCAATAATTTCTGCATAGATAAATAACATAAACAAATCTGGAAGTGTTATGGCCCTAGCCATTAACATCCCAAATAAATATTGAGCTGAAGCAATACAAGTTGCAATACCAATAGCTGCAAGAAGTGCCTTCTCACTAGCTATTGTTGTCCAAGACAACCCTTTATTAAACTTGGATTCTGTAGAGGTAAATTGAGTTAATTTAGATTTCATAATAGTCATAAAATAATGGTCATAAATAAATATCTTACTTTAGTTTTCTGACTTCTACGTAAAATTTATCAAGAATGACAGCGTTTCTAGATAGCTGAATAAATATTCCTGAAGTAATTAACACTTATGACATAATGGCATTGTATATTTGATAATAAAATCAAGTAAAAAATTTATGAACAAAACTTATTTAGCAGCTATTATCTTTCTTCTTTATTCACCATCTGGCTTCGCATTACCTGCGTGTCCAGTAATAACCGAAGACCTGAAGGAGGGTGACCTTGATAATTGTTACGGGCCTTACTACTTTCTTGATGGATCCAGGTACCTAGGCGAATGGAAAAATAATTTTTTTCATGGTCAGGGATCCTATGAATTTGCTAATGGTGATTCTTATGTAGGAGAGTTTAAGGATGATCAGATTGCTGGGCAGGGCACCTACATAAGCAATAATGGCGATAAATATGTTGGCGATCATGAAAATGGTCAGAGAAATGGTGAAGGGATTCTAACGCTTGTGAATGGTGATCAATATATTGGTTCGTATAAGGCAGGAATGAAAGATGGTAAAGGTATCTATTCATACGCTAACGGCGATAGTTACACTGGGTTCTTTAAGAGTGACAGAATAGATGGTCAAGGATCCTATAGTAGTATTAACGGCGATAAATTCGTGGGATCTCATAAGGAAGGTAAAAAACATGGTCAGGGTACTTATATTTTCGTCAATGGAGATATATATGTTGGAGAGTTTAAGGATGATTATATGAATGGCCCAGGTACATATACATTCAACGATGACACAAAGATAACTGGACTTTGGAAGAATGGTCAACGCATTGACTAAACCCCTTACTTAAGACTCTTGCCTCACAACTCTGAAAGCCTGCTTGCGCAGACTTGATTAATTAACGAAAGATTTAAATATTATAAGAAGCTCAGTCGAGTAGATATATTGCTGTAATATTGATTAATGACCTTTTTCAGATTAATTATTATTTCTTGTTTTTGCATTTCTTGTTCAAATAATGAATTGGACATAGTCATTCTTAATGGAACCTTGGTTGATGGCTCAGGTAAAAATAGATATGAGGCTGATATAGGAATTATAAATGATCGAATTGTTAAGATTGGAGATCTTTCTCTGCTAAGCTCAAGACGAACCATTGACGCAAGTAATTTGATCGTATCCCCAGGTTTTATAGATTCACATACTCATGCAAGAAGAGGTATTTTTGATGTTCCTACTGCTGAAAGTTCATTGCTGCAAGGAGTAACAACCCTAACTGATGGTAACGATGGTTCATCGCCGTATCCAATTGATGAGCATTACGAAAAAATAGAAAATACTAAAATTAGTCCAAATTGGGCGGTATTTGTTGGTCAAGGGACAATTAGACAAGAGGTTATGGGTCTCGATAATAGAGATCCGACAGCTGC
>ENA-OSJC01002726-OSJC01002726.1-marine-metagenome-genome-assembly--contig:-NODE-2726-length-13047-cov-12.784271_pt1 | contig 13047 bp, 23 predicted proteins | sample MGYA00237885_ERZ534234 | MGnify/ENA primary metagenome ERZ534234 (study PRJEB26413, sample SAMN06343907) | marine metagenome | isolation source: coastal waters | place: Atlantic Ocean: West Antarctic... | reverse complement strand
TAAAGCCAATAGAAGAAAGCGAGATTGAAGATATTGCAAGAGAAGCAATTTTAGATTCAATCGACTTTGTTGAAAGTGAAGTTGCAGAGGATCGCATTAAGGCTCAAAGATATTACAACGGTGAGGTTGATATTGGCGAAGAGGAAGGCCGCTCAACTGTCGTGTCTACAAAGATACGCGATGCTATCCGCGCTATTAAGCCAAGTTTGCTGCGTGTATTCTTATCAACTGACCGCCCGGTAGAGTTTGTTCCTACTGGTCCAGAAGATATTAAGTTTGCTGAGCAGGCTACAAAGTACATTCAATACAAGTTCCAGGAGCTAAACGGCTACGAGATTCTTAATGAAGCGTTTCATGATGCATTGCTCAAAAAAACCGGTATCGTAAAAGTATACTGGGATAATTACATGGAGTCGGAGACCTACACGTTTAATAACCTAAACGATATGGAATTCTCGACTATTGTTAACGAGCAGAATATTGAAGTTATTGATCATACTACCAAGATATCTATAGAGCTTGATGAGTTTGGTGCTGAGGTAGAAATGCCCCGCCATGACTTAAAGGTAAGTAAAATCAGCGACATGGGTAAATTATGCGTTGAATCTGTTCCACCTGAAGAGTTTTTTATTGACCGAAACGCGACAGGTATTGAGTCGGCGTATGTATGCGGTCAAAGAACTGAAGTTAGGGTCAGTGACCTGGTTGAGATGGGTTATGACTTTGATGAAGTATCTGAACTGTCTGGCCTTGGTCATTCAGACACATTCTCTGAAGTTGAGCGTTACGAGCGCAGAGGGTACGAAGAAGATTATAAAACAGAAAATGTATTAGACCCTTCAATGCGTATAGTTGCTTTTACTGAGCTGTATATGAAGATTGACGTTAATGGGACAGGCGTTGCAGAAATGCAAAAAATTGTTCTTGGCGGCAATGACTACAAGCTATTGAGCTACGAGCCTTGGGGTGACCAGCCTTTTGCTGCGTTTGAAATTGACCCAGAGCCGCACACGTTCTATGGCCGATCTATTGCCGACTTGCTGTTTGGGGACCAAGATGCCTCAACTATGATGCTTCGAGGCGTTCTAGATAATGTTGCGCTTACTAATCACCCCCGAACAGAGGTTATTGACGGGGCGGTTAACATGGATGACATGCTCAACAACGAGATTGGTGGTATTGTTCGTGTTCGACAGGGTGGCGCTATAGTCCCTCTTTCAGTTCCATTTGTAGCTGCTCAAACATTATCTGCTATTGAATATTACGATAGTACAATTGAGCAAAAAGTTGGCATTTCAAGAGCTAGTCTTGGGTTAAACCCGGACGCACTGCAAGCGACTACAGCAACCGCCGTTAACGCTACTATGCAAGGCGCCGCAGGTCAGACTGAAGTTATGGCCCGCAACTTGGCAGAGGGCGGTGTACGCCAGATGTTTAAGTTAATGCTGAAGCTCGTAATTGAAAACTGTGACGAAGAGCAGATTATGCGCATTAGTGGTGACGCTTATGAGCCTGTTGATCCGCGATCCTGGAACAAGAAGATGGATACCTCTGTAAATGTCGGCCTGGGTACGGGCAGAGAAGATCAGAGAAACGCTGCGTTAAGCCAGGCACTGCAAATGCAGATGCAGATATTCCAGTCATACGGCCCAAGTAATGGCCTGGTCAGTATGAGTCAGATCAGAAATACTCTGGCCGATATGCTTGCGTTAAATGGCGTTAAGAATGCCGATAGATACTTCTCGCCAATGAGCGCAGAGCAAGAGCAGCAACTGCTTGCACAGCAACAACAGCAACAGCAAGGACAGCAACCTCAGATGGACCAGGCAACTGCCTACCTACAGGCTGAGCAAGTTAAGGCTGAAGCTAAAGCTAAGACAGATATGGCTAAGTTGCAGATTGATGCTCAGAAAGCAATTGCGGCTGATGACCGTGAGCGAGATAAGATGGATCAAGATTTATTAATTAGTGCTGCAGAGATTCTGGGTAAATACGGTACTGCCGTAGATGTTGCCCAGATCAAGCAAAGGCAAGATGCCCCGAGATACCCGGCAGAGACCCCAGTACAAGCTGTAACAGGCGGTAGATTTTGAATATAAAGGATAAAGCAGCCAGAGTAAGGGCGCTTAGCAATGATGACACCTATAAGGAAGTCATTGCGGACATTCGGGATTCGCAAGTTAGCGTGTTCCTGAACGGACAGTCTCAACAAGAGGCTATTAACGATGCGCATGATATAATCAGGGCGCTTGATAAAATCGAAGATCACTTCCAATCTGTGTATGCAGACGAGGCTATTTTTGATAAACGAGAGAAAGGAACAGGACCGTGGAAACGACTGATAACCAAGAAGTAGAATTTGATGGCTCTATTGAAGGAGCTATAGACAGCATTATCGAACCTGAAGAGGAGTTGGAGGAGCAGGATGAACTGCCCGAAGATGAGTCTGATGATGAAAGTGAAGATGATGCCCCTGACGATGATTCCGATGAGGATGAGTCAGATGAGGAAACGGATGATTCCGAGGACGATGAAGATACTGAAGATGCCGTTCAGGCAGGCCAGTCATTCTCTGTCAAGGTAGATGGACAGGAAGTGGCTGTAACCTTAGATGAACTCAAGCAAGGATACAGTGGTCAACAATACGTCCAAAAGGGTATGCAAGAAGCTGCAGCGCAGCGTAAGCAGGCAGAAGATGTCTACAATGCCCTTTTAAACGAGCGCCAGAATATCGCTCAGATGTACCAGCAAATCCAGTCTGGAGGAGTACCGCAAGCACCAGTACCGCCATCACGCGAATTGTTTGACACCGACCCTATTGGGTACATGGATGCCAAGCTGAGGTTCGATGATGATGCGGCTGCGTACAATGGACAAATGCAACAGTTTGAGGCTGTAACACAACAGCAATCTCAAGCTCAAGCAGCAGCCCAGCGAGCGTATCTCCAACAAGAGATGGAAACCCTGAAGCAACAAATCCCAGAGTTTGCTGACCAAAAGAAGGCGTCCGCAGTACGCGATAAGATGCTATCTATGGGGTCAGAGGTATATGGATTTCAGCCAGAAGAGATCGGTCAAGTAATGGACAGTCGCGCAATCAGAGTATTGCATGACGCCATGAAGTACCGTGACATTATGAAGGGTAAAAAAGCTGCCGAAGAAAAAGCTAACCCGGCAAACCGCAGATCGCGGTCGGTGAAGGCTGGCTCTAAGCCCACATCTAGCAATAAGAAGGCTCTTGATAAAAGACGAACTAAACTTAAATCCTCCGGGAGCATAGAAGATGCGCTCGGACTAATCTTAAATACTTGAGGAATTTACAATGGCACAACCATCAAACACCTTTGACAGCTACGACGCTAAGGGCATCCGTGAAGACTTATCTGACGTTATTTATCAAATCACGCCAGAAGAGACCCCCTTCTATTCTGCCTGTAAGAAAGTCAAAGCTAGTAACACCCTGCACGAGTGGCAGACTGATACTTTGCGTGCATCTGCTGATAACAAGCACATTGAAGGCGACGACACTACTTCTGAAGCTCGCGGTGCTACTTCGCGTCTCGGTAACTACACGCAAATCTTTAAGAACTCAGTATCTATTCCTGACACTGATGAAGCCCTAAAGAAAGCAGGCCGGTCAGCCGAAATTGCGTACCAAACCCTGAAAATCGCAAAAGAGCAAAAATTAGATATCGAAAAGGCCCTGTTTGCTAACAACGCTCGCGTTGCTGGTAGCTCTTCTGCTGCTCGTGAACTTGCTGGCGCACCGTCTTGGTTGGTAACTAACACTACTAACGAAGTTGGTAACTCTGGCGCTGATCCCACCGGTAATGGTACTGATGCGCGTACTGATGACGGTACTCCAACTGACTTTACTCAAGCTAAATTCGATGCAACTATGCAAAGCATTTGGTCTGAGGGTGGCAAGCCTGACGTTTGCTATTTGTCTGCGTACCAGATGAACATTGCGCTTGGATTTACTGGTAACAACAACCAGCGTTCTTCTGTACAGGCTGGCGATCAGAAAGTAATCAAGTCGCTAGACGTTTACGTCACTCCTTGGGGAACTGTTGAGTTTGCTCCTACTCGTGAGAACCGTGGCCGTGATATCTTTATTATGCAAAGCGATATGTGGTGCGTTGGTATGCTTCGTCCTACCAAGAACACTGCACTAGCCAAGACTGGTGATTCTACTCGCCGCCAGGTTCTTACTGAGCTTACTCTTGTTTGTAAGAACGAGAAGGCTTCTGGCATGATTGCTGATAACACTGTTAGCTAATCTAAGTAATGCAATATAAGGGGGGTCGGACGCGGCCCCTTTTTTTTGGAGAATAAAATGAAAGTTGGTGAGAAGGTTCACTTTGATGGCCAGGATAAATTTGTCATCCAAAACACTTACGACAACAACCCGTACATCGAGGAGGCAAAACAGCTTCGTGAATCTGGCGTTGGCCAGACTGGTGACAAGCGGCTTGTAGGTAGAGTCCCCATGCACATAGTAAGCATGTGGCTAAAAGAAGCAGGCGTTCGGTGGGATGACCACGAAGCCAAAAAACAAATCATTCGCAAAAAATTGCTGTCTGGCGATTTTGCTGCATTCCGAGTTTGGGAAGGTACATATTAATGGAATACTTCATGCGCAAAGATTTTGATTGCCAAGAGACCGGCAACAACGAGATGAGCGATTACTTCCTAGAGAAGCTCGATGATCTTCGGCATGAGTGTGGATTCCCTTTTATTGTTACCTCTGGATACAGAGACCCTAGCCACAGCATTGAGGCCAAGAAGTCTAAGCCAGGAAAACACAGCAAAGGAATTGCCGCAGACATAAGAATCAGAAACGGCGCAGAAGGCTATAAAATCGTCTCTGAGGCAATTAAAGCCGGGTTCACTGGCATTGGTGTTGCCAAGACGTTTATTCATGTAGACACCCGAGAAAGCACCCCCGTAATTTGGTGCTATTAATTCAAGTATAATTAATGTTATACTCTCGCTGCGCCATGTGGCGTAAACTTTTTTAATTGTCTCTGTTATTCTTTGCCCTGCTTATTTATTTATTGCAGGGCTTTTTTTTGGCTTTTTTTTAATTATATGTAAAATAATACTTTACAAGTGTAAAGAGAAACGTATAATAAGCCCACATTCAACGAAACAGGGGCTACAAAATGACTTCATTCAATAAAGCAGAAATTGTCCACTTAGATAACATTAAAACCGTTCTGATTGCTTTCATAGAGCAGAATGGGAAAAAAGCCCTGACTTGGGATGTAGCTTGTGATCTTGTGAATTCTTCTTCAAATGTAGAAAGACAAAGCAACCTTTACATTTGTAAGGCGTGGTCAGACTTAACTCAATAATTAATCTAACCGCCCTTTCGGGGGCTTTTGCTGTAGGAGGCAATATGGGAATCAATGAATTAAACGACCTAGAGCGCGGTGAGTATGACTGCGTAACAGGTTATCCAGCCCTTGATGGGCAATCTAAATCTTACTATGAAGGTTATGGTAAGCAGTATGCAAAAGAACAGACCGTAGGAGGTCAGCAATGAACAAAGCTCATGAAGTATGGAAAACTCTATCTGCAATTGATGTTTCTCAGCACATTGAGAAAAAAGGCAATCTGTCGTATTTATCTTGGGCCTGGGCGTGGCAAACGCTGATGGATAACTTCCCTGACTCAACCTATCAATACAATGAGCCATTATACCTGACAAACGATACTGTCGAGGTCGATGTCTCTGTAACGGTAGGCGGCAACACTCACCAGATGTGGCTCCCGGTAATGGATAATAGAAACAAATCTATTGCTAATCCGACTAGCCGAGACGTATCTGACGCTAGAATGCGCTGCCTGGTTAAATGTATTGCAGTCCACGGGCTTGGATTGTACATCTATAGCGGATCTGATTTGCCTGAGGCAGTTAAAAACGCTGTTATTGATGGCGCTCAGCTATCTACGCTAATTGACCTGCTTGATTCTACTGGGGCAGATATACCAGCGTTCTGTAAGCACTTTAAGATTGAGCGCACAGATCAACTGCTGGCTAGTCACTTTGATCGCGCAGTAGCTGCACTAAACGCTAAGGCTAAAAAATGATTATTTTGGATCATGAGCAAGGAACTGACGAGTGGTTTGCTGCAAGGCTGGGTAAACCCTCTGCAAGTGCCTTCTCTAGGCTTATAACGGTATCAGGCAAGCCTTCTAGCTCTGCGTCCAAGTACATTGATGAGTTGGCAGGAGAGCGCCTTACAGGCGAATCTGAGCCGTTTTACAGCAACTCACATATGGCTCGTGGAACTGAGCTTGAGCCTGAAGCAAGAGATCATTACGAGTTTGTAACTGGCAACAGCGTTAAGGAGTACGGATTTATCCTAGATGACAGCCAGGAATTTGGATGTTCACCTGACGGTATTATTCAAGAGGGAGGCTTGGAGATAAAATGTCCTGCAGCGTCTACTATGGTTAAATACCAAAGAGATCCGCAGGAGCTAGTGAAAGCCTATTATCAGCAAATACAGGGTTGCATCTGGATTACTGACAGTAAGTGGTGGGATGCGTTCGCTTATCACCCTAATATGTCTCACGTTTTAATAAGAGTCGAGCGCAATGAAGATTTTATAACCAAGTTGGCGGAAGAAGTTGATGCCGCTATTATTAGCATTAAAAACCATGTGGAGAAGTACAAATGAGCATAAGCGTAACCGGTAAGTTAAACAAAGCAGCCAACCAATTCCAGGCTGGTGAAAGCAAAGGGTTTGGGATTAGACTAGGCGTTAAATTCTACAACCGCGCAACAAAGGCGCAAGAGTGGACTAATTACGAGGCGGTGATATTCGCTAAGGCTGGCGCCCAGTCGGAATTCTATGAAAACTCGCTAGTAGAGGGTTCTATCATTGAGGTTAGCGGATCTGGGTGTCAGATAATGACGTTTAACGGTAACAACGGTCCTATTAACAGCATTGCTATCCTGGACGCTAAATTAGGGTTTGTTGGCAGTAGTTCGGCACCGGCGCCAAAGGCGCAAGCACCTGCGGCTATGACAATCGAGGAAATGGACGAAGACCTTCCGTTTTAACTAAAAAGCCCCCTAGGCAATAATGCTTTCGGGGGCAACCATAGGAGGGCAGAGAGTCAAACCTCTGCCAGCCAAGAATAACACAGGACATTGATATGACCAACGCAGGGAAATGCCTTCAAATCGCTCAACAGCTTAACCACATCAGCAGCAGTAAGTTAGCTGAACTAATGAATGTAAGCCGTCAGAGAGTGTTTCAGTGGCGCAAGCAGCACAATATGAAGCTGCACACTGTACAAGGATTATGTGAGATATTTGACTTAACTTTAGATCAATTTTGCGGACTTTGTGAGGAATAAAATAAAACCCCCATTGCGGGGGCTTTACTTATAACCCGGTATCGGATTATACTTGTTGTGCGAAGAACAAGAACGGTGATTATAACGATAGTGTCCTATATCGTCCAGTAAGACCTCCCTTCTTTTTTTTGCAAACAATGTTTGGGCTAGAGCAGTCATGAATTGACATGACCCTTCGGGTGGCGAATTCCTTAAATAATGCCATAGACGCGGTTGACCCTCCGCACATAGCCTCACAGTTAAATCGGTTTTTACCTGTGAATAGTTTGGAAATACGATACATTCATTGTTTAACCGCAGAGCTGCTTTGGCCCTTTGATCTTAAATTTACTTGCTTTTGCCCGTAAAAGGGTTAAATCATCTTTAAATAAATACTTTTTGTAAACACGTTGGTAAAACATGTATATATAAAAATAAACTTACATTTTTCTGCAAGGTGAGGCTTGCCGAACCATTAGGAGATAAACGCATGAACGGTAAAGGTAGTAAGCAGCGGCCAACAAATAAGGCTGCATTTGATTCAAACTTTGATAACATCTTCGGTAAGAAAGATAAGCCAAAGGTAAAAGAAATTAAAAAAGCGGAGAAAAAAGATGAACGGAAAGTGGACGAGTGAGAACTTTGAGGCGCACCATAAGGCTAACCCGGCTGTTTACGAGATGTTTTGCAGGTTTGCTCTACAGGTAGCGGTAAGGCGTAAGCATTATTCAGCCAAGAACATATTTCATCGTATTCGGTGGGAGACAATGATCCAGGAGGATGAAGGGGTGTTTAAGATAGATGACGGCTGGATTAGCCACTACGCAAGAAAGTTTGCTGCAGACCACCCTGAGCATAATAATTTGTTTGCCTTTAGGTCCAGGAAAGAAAGCTATCATGGGGGTGAGCAATGAAGTTAAGGTCAGGTAAAGATTGGCATCCCACTGAAGAGGCTATTCAAGAGTGGAAGGGCGCTTACAAAAACGTAGATGTTGAGCAGGAACTAAAGAAGATGGCTGTTTGGTGTGAGGCTAATCCATTAAAAAGGAAAACGCCTTCTGGGGCCATGAAGTTTTGTGTTAGTTGGTTAGGTCGCTCTCAAGAGCAAGGCGGATCATCTGGTAGTCCTGCTAACTACAAAAAACACGGAGGAGATAGGTTGAGGGACAAAACATTAGAAATGCAATTGGGTGATGTGACTTGGATTGTTGACCCTCAAGAGTTAATGCAGTTTAAGCAGTATTTATTAAATGCTCGCGGCTATTACTATGATGGAGAAATTCGATATGAATGATCGGCAGCGGGGAGCAGGTAAGGCGCCAGCTATGTATAAATTTGTCGGAACTCACGACCGATTAATAACTGGCGCCATGTACAGCTTGAGAGAGGTGGCCCTGATTGTTGATATCAGCAAGAAGACCATGTACTCCAGAATGCGCGGCAGGACTGATATTGATGATAAGCAAGTAGATGTTGTCCAGGACGCCTTCGGTGGTTGCAACAAACCGAGAGAAGGCTTATATGACAGGCTTGAAGATAGCTGCATGAAGTTATCCGGGCAATGGCTTAAAAAAGATATTAGGGGCATAAACAATGGGGAAAAGTAACGAGCCAAGGGAGGTTGTTTTTCAAGGCGATCACCCGGCATTTGTAAGCGGCAAAAAATACACCTACAAGGCTTATTCTGATGGAACGGCCAAGGTCGGCAAGAGAGTTGCGGCGTCAACAATGAAAGGCAGGCTGGCAGGTAAAATGATTTGCACTCCGAGGCATGTTGCCCCAGTAGGTAAGTGCAGGTTAACGGCCAGAAAAGACCAGAAGGTAGCGGTCCGGGCAGCGCACCAGCCGGTATTGCTTGCTGGAGATATGTTAAGTGATAAATGGCTAAGGAGAAAATTATGATACAAGGCGATCGCATTCAAATTGATTCAGTGACAGAGATTGGCGCCAAAATAGGACACCTAGTTGATCGGCTAAACAAATGGGATTATTCCAAGCCTGCATACATCAAGGTCCTAAAAGGCACTAGGTCTCTTAACCAAAATGATTTATTCCACAAGTGGTGTAGAGAAATGTCAAGCGAGTGGAGTAATTCAATCCCTAATGCTACCCCAGAAGGCGTTAAGTGGATGATGAAGTTTAAGTTTCTGGGTACTGAAGACATCGAGGTAGGTAAAACCATTATTAAGGATCAGGTAAAAAGCACAGCTACACTAGACGTTGGTGAATTTGTGTTCTTTATGGATCAGGTATATGCTTTCGCTGCCGATAAAAATTTACATTTGACCCTACCGGCAAACAATCAATATTCGGCCTTAAAAGCGGCTCAGGAGCAGTAGGATGGCTAAGATAGACGCAAGCGTGTTGTTAGAATTTGCCAATACAGACCGTCAGACAGAAGTATGTAAGGCTGTAATAGCTTTAGGGTCCAACAATAAGGCTGCAGATGCTTTAGGCGTCAATCGCAGAACTATTGATAAGGTAATGCAGCGGCTTGAAAGATTTGCTGCATCCAAAGCTGTTGCCCCACATAAGAGTGTTAACCGGGAGACAATGGAAGGATTTGATGCTAAGCGTGTATCTACCGCCTATAAGGAAGACGGGTCAATAGCCCTGCAGTGGGTTATCCAGGAGCCTCAAAAGCGGAATATGCAGCAAAAGATTGATGCTTTGATCGAAGGCATGACTGATGACCTGGCAGGGTTTAAATGCCCTGTTGCGCAACCTGCAACACTAGACGAAGATTACCTAGCGATGTATATGATTGGCGACCACCATTTTGGCATGCTGGCTGATAGCGAGACCAAGATTGATGACGATGACTGGGACGTTAAAATAGCAACTCAGATATTGATTGATGCTACTGACAGGTTGGCCAACAGGGTTGGAGATGCTCACACTGGTGTATTGCTCAATGTTGGCGACTTTTTCCATGCCGACAGCAGCGCAAATACTACCACTAAAGGAACGCCAGTCGATGTTGATACGCGCATAGGTAAGACCTTTAAGTTGGCTGGCAGGCTCTTTCAGGTTCTTATAGACAAGATGCTTGAGGTGCATAGCGAAGTAGTAGTAATAAACGTCAGGGGTAACCATGATTCTGACATGGCTTGCCATCTATCTAGCTGTCTTGAGCTTTTGTATAGCCAGGACGTACGGGTTAACGTACTGCCAAACTACTCAAAGTTTATTCACTACCAGTGGCACAATAACCTGTTTGTCTTTCATCACGGCGACCGCATGAAGCACGAGCAGATACTGCAGACCGTTATTAAAAACCTAGATGACGAGTGGAGTCAGTCCAAGAATAGATACTGTCACCTTGGTCATATTCATCACCATACGGCCAGGGAAGTAGGTTCTATGCATTTTGAGCATTGGGGAAGCCTCACTGCTACAGATCAGTGGCATTCAGACTCAGGGTACGGTGCAGAGCGTTCTATGACCGCAGTGGTGTATCATAAGAAAAATGGTGAAGATTCAAGAGTTAAAATCAAAGTAGAGGTGTGATATGGGTGACGTCATTGAATTACGACAGGGCAGCGTGTCTGCTAAAAAGCAGTTTTGCGAATGCGGTAACAGTTTGGAATATTGGCTTGGGTCTGATAATTGTGGGTATGGTCTGTGTTCTGTATGTAACCTTAACAATCCAAGTGAAATTAAAATCATGGAATTTGAAGGAGAAGAGTAATGATAAAGCCAAGAGACAATCAAAAAGCCTGGGCGAAATTGCGTAAAGAACACCCAGCAATAGATACTGAAGGCAAAGCAATTGAAATTGATGATCCTCAGTTTGATCGAATTATCGACCAATTGTTTAACATTGTTACAGAAAATGATTTTGATGTTGAAGAGTCTGACCCGGTTAACAGCCCAGATCATTATGCAAGCGGTGGCATCGAGTGTATTGACGCAATAGAAGAATCTATGGCTTCCTATGCGTTTCATGGTTACCTAAAAGGCAACTGCCAGAAATACCTTTGGAGGTACGAGGCCAAGGAAAATCCGATACAGGACTTGCAGAAATGCCGTTGGTACTTAGATAAGCTGATTGAAACTTTGGAAAAAGAAGAATATGGCCATTAAGCGCGATGCAGCAGATAAGTGGTTTAGTGATGTAGTCAGACTAAAGGCTAAGTTTAATTGCCAGCACTGCGGCAAAAGTGATGGCAGGATGGAATGCGCTCACATATTTGGCCGGGCAGCTAAGTCAGTTAGGTGGTCAATGGACAACGCTTTATGCCTATGCCATTACTGCCACCTGACATTTACAGCTAACCCCTTGGACTTTACCGCCTGGCTAGAATCTAAGTTGGGCCAGGGTCACTTGGATTTGCTTAGGGAAAAGTGGAACATCTTAATGCCTACCAATAAGCTATTAAGGGCTGAGATCGCCAAGCACTACCGGGAAGAGCATAAGAAGATGACCGCTAACGACACCTATGAACCAGTCTCTTATAATTAATCTTATTTATTTGTAAAATAATGCTTTACAGTGTCAAGGAAAAGGATATAATAGGCCCACATTCAATGAAACAGGGGCTACAAAATGACTAATTTTAACCAATCATCAGATATTGCCATTATCCATGCTATCGCAAACCGTGAAAATGTTTTGTGGGCAATAGAGCAAGGCGTGAGATACCCGTCAGAAGCAAAAGAGTTTGTAGAAAAAGAGTTAGCAGAAATGGAAACTGAAATGAAGCGCAGATATTCAGGCGCTCACTAAACTTACCGCCCTTTCGGGGGCATTTAATTAAAGGGGTAGCATGATGAGTGTAAATAAACGTTATTTATTAGCAGCACTGGCAGTGTTTATCCTGTATGTGACTGCAAGCAACATGGCTTTTAACGACTGTATTAATCTAGGGGTATGCTAATGTACGATTTTATTGAAGAATTTGTTGATAACGCTATAGCGTTTAACCCGGCCTGGGACGGTGACTTGATTGACCTAACTGATGAGCATAAAGATGCTATTACATTGGCTTGGTTAAATCACCGCTTTACATGGCACTCTGACATCTTTCCTTCAGTGCTAGTCAATACTAGGTCAGCTCTTCAGGCGCTGTACTCTGATGACGATGGGGCCTTTAGCCGTATGATTAGCGATGACATAAAGTCTGACCTCAAGCAGCGCACCAGCAGCGTTAACGTACACCTGCAAGATTTCATGGATGACTGGATGTTCTCTGAGGCTACTGATTACTTTGCTAATGAGTTTATGATATTACCGCCTGCTGACTTTGATCGCTGGTATCGTGACTCTGTATACTTGTATCTTGAGTCCAACCTGCGCGAGTTAATCCAGGATCAATACAATGTCTGCGCTGGAATAGACTCTGAGCTTTTTGCTGGCTATGAGAGAGGCCAGTAGTGAGCGACCATGAGATTTACTTAATGATGAAAAAGGCGCTGTTGATTACTACTATGGCGGCGCTGTTTGGGTTTATTGTTATAGAGCATATAGCGTATTTAAATTAAGACCGAGGTTCCCCCGCCTTTTGAAGCAGGATTGGCTCACCTGTGGTCGCAACGAGCCGCTAATAATTTATGGTAAACCTATCTTATAATGTACATTGTTTCGTATGTTGTACATATGTGAACATTTGGAGAGTAAAATGAATTGTTGGCATTGTAAGTCAGACCTTATATGGAACGGAGATCATGATTTAGACCCTGATGAAAGTGATG
>ENA-OSJC01002724-OSJC01002724.1-marine-metagenome-genome-assembly--contig:-NODE-2724-length-13048-cov-3.948809_pt1 | contig 13048 bp, 10 predicted proteins | sample MGYA00237885_ERZ534234 | MGnify/ENA primary metagenome ERZ534234 (study PRJEB26413, sample SAMN06343907) | marine metagenome | isolation source: coastal waters | place: Atlantic Ocean: West Antarctic... | reverse complement strand
CTTATTCATCTACTCAGAGTATTTCTGGTAATAATTATGTTGATTTATTAATTTTAGGTTTCTTAGGAGGTTTATTAGCTCTTCTAACACCCTGTGTTTTTCCTATGATCCCTCTTACTGTTTCTTTTTTCACTAATAAAGATTCAAACTCAAACTCTTCATTTAATGCAATAATTTATGGTTTTTTTATAGTTTTAATATATTTATTTTTAAGTGTTCCGTTTCATTTTATAGAATCATTAGACCCTGAAATTTTAAATACTATATCTACTAATGCCGTTTTAAATGTTTTATTTTTTGTAATCTTTATAATTTTTGCTTTTTCATTTTTTGGTTTTTATGAGATTACCATACCATCATCATGGATAAATTCAATTGATTCTAAATCAAATAGTGTAGGTGGTTTTATAGGTATATTTTTTATGGCTTTAACTTTGGTTTTAGTATCCTTTTCTTGTACTGGACCAATTCTTGGTTCTTTGTTAGTTGGTTCTATATCTTCTCAAGGAGGTGCAATGCAGCTTTCTGTTGGTATGCTTGGTTTTGGAGTCGCTTTAGCTCTTCCTTTTACTTTATTTGCTCTTTTTCCAAATATGTTAAAATCTTTACCTAAATCTGGAAGATGGATGAATACATTTAAAGTTATTTTAGGTTTTTTAGAATTAGGTTTTGCTTTCAAATTCTTATCGAACGCAGACTTAGTAGAACATTGGGGTTTAATTAAGAGAGAGGTGTTTATAGGTATTTGGGTAGTTATTTCCTTATTACTTTCTCTTTATCTAATGGGTATTTACAAATTTCCCAATGAAACTCACGTTGTTAAAAGGTCTAAATTCAATATGATACTTTCATTATTTTTTTTAGGTTTTGCAATTTATTTAAGTCCTGCTCTTCTTCCTAATGGAACTAATAGCGCACGTCTTTTGAGTGGTTTTACTCCACCGTCATTTTATAGTATTTATCCAAAATCTAATGATTGTCCTTTGGGATTCAATTGTTTTAAGGATTTTGATAAAGGATTAAAGTTTGCAAAAGAAAAAAACAAACCAATTTTACTTGACTTTACTGGATGGGCATGTGTTAATTGCAGAAGAGTTGAAGAAAATATTTGGACTGACCCAGTAGTATTTGATTTGATTAATGAAAATTTCGTGTTAATATCCCTTTATGTTGATGACAGAAAAGATCTTGAACTAAAAGATCAACTAGATTTAAAATATAAGTCAGGAAAAATTAAGAAAATTAGGACTATCGGTGATAAATCAGCTACAATTCAAGCATTAAATTTTAAAAGTGCTTCTCAACCTTATTATGTATTGTTAGACCCTGATTTAAAAATATTAAATAGTCCAATTCAGTATACCTCAAAAGATATTTATCAAAATTGGTTAGAAGAAGGATTAAAAGAATTTAAATAAATTTTTTTATTTTACTATCATGGTAAATAAGAGGGGATTTATTATCATTTATATTACCATTATCAACTTCACCAATATAGATAAAATGATCTCCTCCATCTACTATGTTCACTACCATACATTCAAGCCATCCAATTGAGTCTGAAATTATTTTAATTTGGTTAATTGAGGTGGTGGTTTTAATTTTATTAAATCTTTCTAAAGGACTAAGGTTGTTGTTTGCAAATTGACTGCAAATCCTTGATTGTTTTGATGAAAGAATATTTACAATAAAGTTGTTTCCAATTTTGAAAGCTTTATTAGAATTTGCTTTTTTATTTAAACAAAAAAGAATTAAAAAAGGACTTATAGAAACTGAAGTGAAGGAGTTTGCAGTAAAACCATAGTTTGTATTTTTGTTCAATGAAGTAATAACAGTTACCCCAGTGGCATAATTGCCACAAATTTCTTTAAAAAGATTTTCATTCATATTTTATAAATATCATCAAATGTACCTATAAATATTTTCAAAAGGAACTCTAAATCTAGGACCAAAGACTCCTTTGTCTTTTCTTATTCCACAACCAATTACCATGTTTATTTCGGCCCCTCTGGGAATATTTAATATTTTTTTAATCATCAAAGTATCTGAACCCTCCATTGGACATGTGTCATAACCAATTGCAGACATACTAATCATGAAGTTTTGTGCTGCAAGGCCAGCTGTTTTATGGACAACAATCCTTAAGTCAGCATCTGAAGTTTGTCTAACCACAGGGATAAATAAACCAATAAGCTGAAATAATATGTATTTAATAAATCCTAGTATTCCTAATATGTCAAAATATAAAACAGGTATTAACGTTTTATAATATTTTATGGCACGTTTATATCTTTTTTCTGTAATTTTATTTTTTGTGTATTGAATATTTAAAAATTCTATATTTTCTTTAGCTCTTTTTTTCCATAAATCCTTCCTAGTTATTACAACCACAATTTGTGACGCAGTATTTGCAGCACTTTGACTCATACAAGCTTTAGATAGTTTTTTTAAGTACACAGGATCGTTTACATGAACAAATTCCCATAATTGAAGATTGCTACTATTTGGAGCTAGTGAAGCGTTGTAAATACAATCTTTTACTTTTTTAGAATCTATTTTATTTTCTTTAAATATTCTTACGGATCTCCTATTTTCTATAGCCTTAGAGACTGTTTTTTCCATTTATTTAATTTTTGTTTTAATTGTTCTGTTGGATGTTAATTTTAATGATGCGACTTGAAAGCTTGGTGGATCAAATTTTCCCGTTGCATCATTTGAAAAACCGTATTGTTCTTTAGGAAATTTAAAAAAATTAAAATCAAATTCGTTATTGTTATTTTTATTAATGTATATCTTAAAAGGATAAATTCCTTTTTCTAAAATAATTTTTTTTTAAAAATTTCTTTTCCCCACACTTTTTTTAATAGAATAATTTGTTTTGCTAATTGAATTGTCTTCAGAATTAAAGCCTAATGCGTTATTGTAAATTCCAATGGATAAAGTACCGGGTTTTTTTTATGTTCTTAATAATTATTTCTAATTCAAACTCTGCAGTTTGAATATTCTTGATAGGTTGTTGACTTTCTAAAGAGAAATTTAATAATAATATTATAGCTATAAATACACCCATATTTACTGTATTAGTTTGAGTGCTCTTTTTAAAAAATTTAATTTATTTTTAAAAGGAGGATATCTTAAGGGTATGTCAATCCAAAAAGGTTTTGAAATATATGGTTTAAAATGAGAAAATGTTTTAAAAGTAGATTCCCCATGGTATTTGCCCATTCCACTATTACCAATACCTCCAAAAGGTAAACGATCATTAATAATATGAACTATTGTATCGTTTATGGCTCCGCCGCCAAAACTATGTTTTTTAAGAAAATTTTCTCCAAAAGATCTGTTTTTGGTAAAAATATACAAAGCAAGTGAGTTTTTGTACTTGTTAATAATTTTATCAATCTCACTGAAATTATTGTATTCATAAATTGGTAAAATTGGACCAAAAATTTCTTGTTCCATTAAACTAGAATTGAAATCTTTAATTTCTATTATGGTTGGTTCAAAATATTTTAATTTTTTATTAACCTTTCCTCCATAAATTATTTTTTGATCTTTAATTAAAGAACTTAAAAAATCCATATGTTTATCACTAATAATCCTTCCGTAGGAATCAGATTTTTCAGCATTTAAGCCATAAATAATCTTTATTTGATTTATAATTTCTAAGGTTAGTTTTTCTTTAATTTTTTTATTTACAATTAAAAAGTCTGGCGCTATACAAGTTTGGCCACAGTTAATAAATTTTCCCCAAACGATTCTTTTAGCTGTTACTTTTATAGAAGCAGTTTCATCAATAACACACGGATTTTTACCTCCCAATTCTAGAGTTGTTGGAGTTAAGTGTATTGCGGCTTGTTTAGCAACTATTTTTCCGATATTGACGCTTCCAGTGAAAAAAATATAATCCCATTGATAATTTAATAATTCAGTGGCTATTTCAGGTCCTCCTTGTACAACTTTGACTAATTCTTCTTCAAATACATTGGAAATTATTTTATCTAATAAAATAGAAGTGTTTTTTGAATATTCTGAAGGCTTTAAAACTACTGTATTTCCAGCTGCAATAGCTCCAATTAAGGGAGCAATAGATAGTTGAAAAGGATAGTTCCATGGTGAAATATGTAATGTGTTACCATAAGGTTGAGCAATTATATAATCTGAAGAAGGAAAATTTAAAATAGACGATCTGACAGATTTTCTTTTCGTCCATTTATCAATATTGTTAATTGCTATTTTTAATTCTGAGTATACAAAGTGAATTTCTGTTAAATAACTTTCGCCTTCTGATTTTCCAAGATCTTTATATAAAGCAATTTCAATTTCTTTTTCATTTTTTCTAATCTCTTCTCTTAATTTTTTTAAATAATATTTCCTTTTAGAAATATCAAAAGTTTTTTTTGTTTGAAAAAATGCTTTTTGTTTATTTATTATTGATTTTATTGATTTTTTCATAAAAAAGATTCTTTATTTCATTAATAATTAACAATTATATAAAAATACAATTTATAAAATGCTTAAAAACAAATAATACATACATTTGTTGCAATTAATATTTTTTAAATATGTTTTTTGTTGAATTTATTTCTTCTCTTTTATAGAGAAGTTTTTTTTTAAAATTATAAGATGAGTCTTAATAAGTTTAGTAAAGCAGTAACTCAAGATCCTTCTCAGCCAGCTGCACAGGCAATGTTACATGCTATTGGATTATCAGAGGAAGACTTTAAAAAACCATTAATAGGAATAGCAAGCACTGGCTATGAGGGTAATCCTTGCAACATGCATCTAAATGATCTTTCTAAATTAATTAAAGATGGTGTTAATAAATCTGATTTAGTAGGTCTGATTTTTAACACAATTGGTGTTAGTGATGGAATTTCTATGGGAACAAAAGGAATGAGGTTTTCGTTGCCTTCAAGAGATATTATTGCTGATTCAATAGAAACTGTAGTTCAAGGTATGTCTTATGATGGCGTTGTTACTGTGGTCGGTTGTGATAAAAATATGCCAGGAGCTTTAATGGCTATGTTAAGACTAAATAGACCCAGTTTAATGGTGTATGGAGGGACTATCGCTCCGGGTTGTCATAATGGCAAAAAACTAGATATTGTTTCTGCTTTCGAAGCATGGGGAGAGAATGTTGCAGGTAAAATTGACAATAAAGAATTTAAATCTATTGTTAAAAATGCATGCCCTGGAGCGGGAGCTTGCGGGGGTATGTATACTGCAAATACCATGGCATCTGCAATAGAAGCAATGGGTATGACTCTTCCATACAATTCTTCAAATCCTGCTACAAGTATTGAAAAAAAAGAAGAGTGTTTTAAAGTAGGCAACATTCTTAAGAACTTATTAGTTAGTGACATTAAGCCAAGAGATATTGTGACTAGAAAATCCATTATAAATGCAGTAAAAGTAATTACTGTACTTGGAGGTTCAACTAATGCTGTTTTACACTTATTGGCAATTGCAAAAAGTGCTGAAATTGATTTTACAATTGATGATTTTCATAAAACATGCGATTCTACTCCTTTTTTAGCTGATTTAAAGCCAAGTGGAAAATATTTAATGGAGGATTTACATAACATTGGAGGAGTGCCAGCTGTAATGAAATACATGTTAGATAATGGATATTTAGATGGAGGATGCTTGACAATTACAGGAAAATCATTAAAAGAAAATTTAATTAATGTAAAAACATTGAATTCCGAGCAAAAAATAATTAAAAGTTTTAATAATCCTATTAAGAAAAATGGTCATATTAGAATTTTATATGGAAATTTAGCTGTGAATGGATCTGTTGCAAAAATTACAGGGAAAGAAGGTTTGAATTTTACAGGTCATGCAAAAGTATTTGAAGGAGAGTTTGAAGCAAATAATGGTATTAAAAATGGACTTGTAAATAAAGGAGATGTAGTAGTTATTAGGTATGAAGGTCCAAGAGGAGGACCAGGAATGCCAGAAATGTTAAAACCAACAGCAGCAATAATGGGAGCTGGACTAGGAAAAGAGGTTGCTTTAATTACAGATGGTAGATTTTCGGGTGGTACACATGGTTTTGTTGTAGGTCACATTACTCCAGAAGCACAAAATGGCGGAAATATTGCCTTAATTAAAAATGGCGATAAAATAATTATAGATGCAGAAAAAAACACTATAAATTTAAATGTTTCTAATGAAGAATTAATAAATAGAAAAAAAAATTGGATAGCTCCAGAATTAAAGGTTAAAAAAGGGGTTCTTTACAAATATGCTAAAAATGTTTCAAACGCGTCAAAAGGTTGTGTAACAGATGAAATATAAATGAAAAAATCAATAAAAATATCAGGTGCTGAAGCAGTAATTCGTTGTCTTTTAGAAGAAGGTGTTGATTTGATATATGGTTATCCAGGTGGTGCTATTATGCCAATATATGATGAATTATATAAATTTCAAGATAAATTAACTCATATATTAACTAGACACGAACAAGGAGCAACTCATGCTGCTCAAGGATACTCAAGAGTTTCTGGAAAAGTAGGTGTAGTAACTGCAACTTCTGGCCCAGGAGCAACTAATTTGGTTACTGGGATAGCTGATGCTCAAATAGATTCTACACCAATGGTATGTATAACTGGACAAGTTGCCTCACATTTACTTGGTTCTGACGCTTTTCAAGAAACAGACATTATTGGTATTTCCACACCCGTAACTAAATGGAATTGTCAAATCACAAAAGCAGAAGATATTCCAGGAGTTTTAGCTAAAGCTTTTTATATAGCTAAATCTGGAAGACCGGGACCTGTTTTAATTGATATAACAAAGGATGCACAATTTGAATTAATGGAATTTAATTATCAAAAATGTAATTCTTTAAGAAGCTATAAGCCCGTTCCTGTTTATTCGCTTAAAGAAATAAAAAATGCTGCAGAATTAATTAATTCTGCAAAGAAACCATTAATAGTTTGGGGTCAAGGAGTTATTTTAGGAAATGCTGAGAATGAATTTAAAGAGTTTGTAGAAAAAACTGGTATTCCAGCAGCTTGGACTATATTAGGTTTATCTGGATTGCCAACTGAACATCCACTAAATGTAGGTATGGTAGGAATGCATGGAAATTATGGTCCAAATGTACTTACTAATGAGTGTGATATACTTTTGGCCATTGGAATGCGGTTTGACGACAGAGTTACTGGAAATTTAGATTACTATGCGAAACAAGCTAAAATAATTCATTTTGAAATAGATCCTGCTGAATTAAATAAAAATATAGAGGTAGATATAGAAATCTTAGGAGATGTAAAGGAAACAATTCCTGAATTAATAAAAATTGTTGAACAAAAAACTTATCCTAAATGGATTGAAAAGTTTCATTCCTTTTACAAAAAAGAATATGAAAAAGTTATAAAAGATGATTTATACCCTGTTAAAGAAGGGTTAACTATGGGAGAAGTTATAAAAGAAATTAACGAAGCTTCAAATGGAGATGCTATTATAGTTAGTGATGTTGGTCAACACCAAATGGTAACATGTAGATATGCTAAGTTTAATGAATCAAAATCAAACGTAACATCAGGTGGATTGGGTACTATGGGATTTGCTTTACCAGCTGCAATTGGAGCTAAAATGGGTGCTCCAAATAGAGAAGTAGTAGCGGTAATTGGAGATGGTGGATACCAAATGACCATTCAAGAGCTTGGAACTATTTTTCAGACTGGATGTGCTGTTAAAATAGTTGTTTTAAATAATGAATTCTTAGGAATGGTTAGGCAATGGCAACAGATGTTTTTTGATAAAAGATACGCTTCAACAGAAATGATTAATCCAGATTTTATAACTATTGCTAAAGGATATAATATTGAAGCTAAAAAAGTTGATAAAAGAGTTGATTTAAAGTCTTCAGTTCAAAAAATGATAAGTTCTGAAAAACCTTATTTTTTAGAAGTAAGAGTTGAAAAAGAGGCTAATGTATTTCCTATGATACCATCTGGTGCATCAGTATCAGATGTAAGATTAGAGTAAAATTTATGAATAATAAAATAAATACATATACGGTTTCTATTTATACTGAAAATAACCTTGGTTTATTGAACAGAATTTCTGCTATTTTTTTGAAAAGACATATCAGTATTGAAAGTCTAACAACTTCGCAATCTGAAATTAATAATATATTCAGATTTGTCATTATAGTTTCAATATCAGAACCAAAAATTAAAAGAATTACAAAACAAATTGAAAAACAAATCGAAGTTATAGCAGCTTTTTATCACACTGATAAAGAAACCATTTATTTAGAAACAGCCTTATATAAGGTTAAATCAAAATCATTGTTTGATGAAAAACATATACAGAAAATAATAAAAGAAAGTCAAGCCAATATAGTCACTGTTTCTCCTAATTATTTTGTGATTGAAAAAACAGGATGGAGAAAAGAAACAGAAAGTTTATATGACTCTTTAGAACCGTATGGTTTATTACAATTTGTTAGGTCTGGAAGGATATCAGTCTCTAAAGAACCCATGAACATATCTAATATATTAGGTTTAAATACAGATAAATAAATTATGAAAAATTATTATAATCAATTAACTTCAACTCAAAAGAAAGAACAACTTGGTAAATGTAGATTTATGAGTTCATCAGAATTTGAAAATGGAATTAGTATTTTAAAAAATAAAAATATTGTTATAGTTGGTTGTGGAGCGCAAGGTTTAAATCAAGGATTAAATATGAGAGATTCTGGTTTGAATATTTCATATGCTCTTAGACAATCTGCTATTGATGAAAAAAGAGATTCTTATATGAACGCTAGTTCTAATGATTTTACAGTTGGTACTTTTATACAGGTTATTCCAAATGCAGACATGGTTCTTAATTTAACTCCTGACAAAAATCATAGTGATGTAGTAAACAATCTAATGCCTTTAATGAAAAATGATTCAATTCTATCGTATTCACATGGTTTTAACATTGTTGAGGAAGGATTAAAAGTTAGAAATGATATTACAGTAATTATGGTCGCTCCTAAATCTCCAGGGAGTGAGGTTAGAGAAGAATATAAAAGAGGTTTTGGTGTTCCAACTTTAATTGCAGTTCACCCAGAAAATGACCCTAATAATAATGGATTGGAATATGCTAAAGCTTATGCAGTTTCAACAGGTGGCCACAAGGCAGGAGTTTTAGAATCTTCATTTGTTGCAGAGGTTAAATCTGACTTAATGGGAGAACAAACAATACTTTGTGGGGTTTTACAAACAGGATCTATTCTTTCATTTAATAAAATGATAGAAAACGGGTTAGATTCAAATTATGCTGCAAAACTTATTCAATATGGCTGGGAAACTATTACTGAGGCTTTAAAGCATGGAGGGGTAACAAACATGATGGATAGATTAAATAATTCTGCAAAAATCGAAGCATTTAATCTGTCAGAGAAATTAAAGAAAATAATGAAGCCATTGTTTCAAAAACATATGGATGATATAATGTCAGGTGATTTTTCTAAGATTATGATGAAAGATTGGAATAACGATGATATTGATTTATTAAGATGGAGATCAGAAACAGGAGAAACTTCGTTTGAAAAAACCAAATCAACTGAAACCGAAATTACAGAGCAAGAGTTTTTTGATAATGGTCTTTTATTAGTTTCTTTTATAAGAGCAGGAGTGGAGTTAGCTTTTGAAACAATGACTAAGTCTGGAATTATAGATGAATCTGCTTACTATGAATCACTACACGAAACTCCACTAATAGCAAATTTAATTTCTAAAAATAAACTTTTTGAAATGAATAAAATTATTTCAGATACGGCTGAATACGGCTGTTATTTATTTAATCATGCTTGTAAACCTCTCCTTTCTGACTTTATGAATAATATAAAGCCTAATCATATAGGTAAGCCTTTTCTATTGGGTTGTAAAATTAATAATCAAGAATTAATTAAAATAAATGATTTAATTAGAAATCATCCTGTTGAAATTATAGGAAAAAATTTGAGAACTTCAATGACTTCAATGAAACAGATTTAATAAATAGAACATGAATAATATACCTGAACAATTTAAAATTAATAATACAATCAATCATAAAGACTTTCTTATTAATGGACAGATTAGAGAGTGGAATGGAAAAAAAGCAAATGTATTTTCTACATTACTTTGTGATTCTGATGATAAAGAACCAATTCTTTTAGGAACAACACCTGAGATGAGCGCAGATCTAGCGATGGAAGCTTTACGTTCAGCTACAAATGCTTTTAAACAGGGTCAAGGTGAATGGCCAACAATGAAGGTGTATGAAAGAATAAAGTGCATGAAGAATTTTGTAAAAATGATGACCCTAAAAAGAGATGAAGTTGTAAAACTTTTAATGTGGGAAATTGGTAAAAACTTAAAAGATTCTGAAAAAGAATTTGATAGAACAGTTGACTATATAAATGATACTATAGAAGAGTATAAAATTGTTGATAGAAAAGGTGCGAATTTTCAAAACAATTCAGGCGTAAGAGCCTTAATAAGAAGAGGACCATTAGGAATCGTATTATGTTTAGGACCTTACAATTATCCTTTAAATGAAACATTTGCATTATTAATTCCTGCAATAATAATGGGTAATACAACAATTTTTAAACCTGCCAAACATGGGGTTTTATTAATTGCTCCGCTATTAGACGCATTTAAAGAATCCTTTCCACCTGGAGTAGTTAACATAGTTTTTGGTAGAGGAAGAGAAATAGCTTCTCCAATTATGAAATCTGGAAAAGTAGATGTTTTAGCTTTAATTGGCCATAGTTCATCTGCAATTTCATTACAAGATTTACATCCTCAAAAAAATAGATTGAGATTAGTTTTAGGGTTAGAAGCAAAAAATCCCGCAATAATATTAAATGATGCTGATATTGATCTAACTGTTGAAGAATGTCTTTCTGGAACACTTTCTTTTAATGGTCAAAGATGTACTGCTATTAAAATCTTATATGTTCATGAAGATGTAAAGGATGAGTTTTTAAGTAAATTTTCTAAAAAAGTAGATGATTTAAAATTAGGTATGCCTTGGGAAAACACTTTATTAACTCCATTACCAGAACCTTCAAAGCCTAAGTATATTTCAGATTTAATTAAAGATGCAACTAGTTTAGGTGCTACAATTATAAATAAGAAAGGAGGTAAAAAACAAAAAAACTTTGTTTTTCCTGCAATTCTATATCCTGTAAATGATAAAATGAAAATCTATCATGAAGAGCAGTTTGGTCCAGTAATTCCAGTTGTTTCATTTAATGATATTTCTAAACCAATTGATTATATGGCTGCATCTAATTATGGACAACAAGTCAGTATCTTTGGAAAAGATGCTAGTATTTTAGGTCCAATAATAGACTCTTTAGTTAATCTAGTTTGTAGAGTGAACTTAAATAGTGCCTGTCAAAGAGGTCCAGATATATATCCTTTTACTGGAAGAAAAGATTCAGCTGTTTCCACTCTTAGCGTACATGACGCTCTTAGATCGTTCTCAATAAGAACATTTCTTGCTTCAAAAGACAACGAATTAAATAAAAGTATTTTAAGAGATATGATTGACTCTAAAAAATCTAGTTTTATTAGAACGGACTATTATCTTTAGGTGTTTAACATTACAGGCATTACAAGCATTGTCACATGTTCTGCATCAGAATCAGATTTCATAGGAGTTAATATACCTGCTCTATTAGGTAGAGACAATTCTAATTTAACTTCGTTGGAGCTCAAATTTGATAACATTTCTGTAAGAAATCTTGAATTAAAACCAATTTCTATATCATCTCCATTATAGTTGCAATTAAGTCTTTCTTCTGCTTTATTACTATAATCTAAATCTTCAGCAGAAACAACTAATTCATTCCCTGTTATTTTTAACCTAATTTGGTGGGTAGTCTTATTAGAAAATATACTTACTCTTTTTGTAGAATTTAAGAACAGTGATCTATCTATTGTCAATACATTTGGATTTTCTTTAGGTATAACAGCTTCATAATTAGGGTATTTACCATCGATTAATCTGCAGATTAAAGATAAGTTAGAAAAAGTAAATTTTGCATTACTTTCATTGTATTCAATGTTAACGTCATAATTATCATTTACTAAAATTCCTTTTAAAATATTAAGAGGTTTTTTTGGCATAATAAACTCAACCAATTTATCAGATTTATAATCTGTTCTCACGTATCTTACAAGTTTATGTGCATCTGTAGCGACAAATGTTGAACCTTCGTTTGAAAATTGAAAAAAAACTCCACTCATTACTGGCCTAAGGTCATCATTTCCTGAAGCAAAAATCGTAGTATTAATTGCTTGATAAAGAACTAGAGAGGAAATAGTTGAGTTTGAAGCATCACTAATTGTTAATGTTTTTGGGAATTCATCTCCTTTTGCATAAGCTAGAGCGTATTTACCATGATTAGAACTGATTTCAATAATGTTATTTTCTAAAATATTAAAAGTTAATGGTTGTTCAGGAAAGGTTTTTAAAGTGTCTATCAGTAACTTTGCTGGAACAGCGACAGTAACAGTGTCATTTGACTCAATTTCAATATTAGCACAAAGCGTAGACTCTAAATCAGATGCTGTAACTTTAAGTAAGTTCTTGGATATTTCAAATAAAAAATAATCTAATATTGGTAAAGTATTGTTTGTATTTAAAACACCTCCTAAGACTTGAATATTCTTTAATAATAAAGAACTGGAAACAATAAAATTCATAATTATTGATATAAGATGTAAATATATTAGAATATAATGTTAATATAAAAAATTTTTATTAACACTTTATACATTAAATTAATAGAACTTGACAGAAATCACATCTCCATATTTTAAACCAAATAGACTGCTAGCTCCACCAGTAATTGATGGATTGCTTTTATATATTGCCAATTCTAAAAAGTTACTTTTATTGAAAATCGCAATTTTCTTTCCCTCTTCTTTTCTGATTTCCTTACTAACATCAAACTTTATAGACTCACTATATGAATTTACAATAGAGTTAAATCTATAATTTCTAGCATTTATGAAATAAGAACGAGACTTACCAA
>ENA-OSJC01002720-OSJC01002720.1-marine-metagenome-genome-assembly--contig:-NODE-2720-length-13070-cov-13.415839_pt1 | contig 13070 bp, 14 predicted proteins | sample MGYA00237885_ERZ534234 | MGnify/ENA primary metagenome ERZ534234 (study PRJEB26413, sample SAMN06343907) | marine metagenome | isolation source: coastal waters | place: Atlantic Ocean: West Antarctic... | reverse complement strand
AGTGATGAAGAGATTGAAAAAATGGTAAAAGATGCTGAAGCTAATAAAGATGAAGATAAAAAGAAAAGAGAATCTGTGGATGCAAGAAATCAAGCAGATACTTTAATTCATTCAACTGAAAAAAATCTAAAAGAGCACGGTGCTAAGGTTTCAGATGCTGATAAAAAAGCAATAGAAGATGCATCAACTGATTTAAAAGAAGCTATTAAAGGAACTGATACTGAAGAAATTAAAAAGAAAACAGAAACTTTAGTTCAAACTTCTATGAAACTGGGTGAAGCTATTTACAAATCTCAAGAAAAAAAAGAGAGCTCACCTAAAGATGGTGATAAAAATGATGGATCAAATAAAGATGATAATGTGGTTGATGCTGATTTTGAAGAAGTAAAAGAAGAAGAAGTAAAAGAAAAAGAAGTAAAAGAAGTAAACGAAGAAGAAGATAAAGAAAAAAGCGCTTAAGACTTAAAACAACTATCATCTTAAAGTAACTTATGGCTAAAAGAGATTTTTATGACGTCTTAGGTGTTAGCAAGAATGCAAGCCCTGAAGAATTAAAATCTGCATATAGAAAACTAGCTGTTAAACATCATCCTGATAAAAACCCTGGGGATAAATCTTCTGAAGATAAGTTTAAAGAAGCTGGTGAAGCTTATGGCATCCTATCAGATAAAGAAAAAAAACAAAATTACGACAATTTTGGTCATGCTGCTTTTGAAGGTGGAGGCGGTGGAAGACAGGGTGGTGGTTTTGGTGGTGCTGATTTTTCAGATATTTTTGAAGACTTTTTTGGTGATTTTGGTGGTGGTGGAAGATCAAGAGGAAGAAGTACAAGTAACAGAGGTTCTGACTTAAGATATGATTTATCAATTTCTCTTGAGGAGGCTTATGGAGGTAAAAAGCAAGATATAAAATTTTCGACAACAGAAAAATGTGCTACTTGTAAAGGAAATGGTTCCAAGCCTGGACATTCTCCTGATAGATGTACAGTTTGTGGTGGAAATGGTAAAGTTAGGTCTAACCAGGGGTTTTTTACCGTTCAGCAAACATGTCCTCAGTGTGCTGGCTCTGGTGAAGAAGTAACAAATCCATGTACTGACTGTAGCGGTCAAGGTAATAAACAAGCTTCAAAAAAAATATCGGTAACAATACCAAAGGGTGTTGATGATGGAACTAGAATAAGATTAGCTGGAAAAGGTGAGGCTGGTATCAAAGGTGGAGCTAGTGGAGATTTATACTTATTCATTAATGTTCACTCTCATGATTTGTTTAAAAGATCTGATGAAAACTTGTTTTTTGAATTCCCTATCTCTATAGCTGATGCTGCATTGGGTACTACAATCGAGATACCAACAATAGATGGTGGAAGAGCAAAAATTAAAATACCTGATGGTACTCAGAATGGAAAACAGTTTAGATTAAAAAGTAAAGGGATGCCTTATATGCGTGGTAGTGGAAATGGTGATCTTTATGTTCAGGTGAATACTGAAGTTCCAATTTCATTAAATAAAGAACAAAAAGAGTTACTAGAAAAATTTAGAGAAATTGAAAATGAAAAATCAAATCCTAGTATTAAAAAATTCTTTCAAAAAGCCAAAAGTTTTTGGAAAAATTAAAAGACTAATTAACCAAAAAAGGTTAATATTTTCCTAGATGAAAAAAATTAACTTAGCGATTTCTGGCTGTCTTGGGAGAATGGGTCAGCAGCTCATTAAATCTTCTAGGTCTAATAAAGATTTTAAACTTGTAGCTCTTACAGAAAATAAGCCTATCAATAAAAAAATAGTTGGAATTAACCTTGATTTAAATACAGAGCTAGCTTTTAAAAATACAGATGTAATAATAGATTTTACTGTTCCAAATTGTACTTTAGATATCCTTAAAATAGCATCTAAATTAAAAAAAAGATTAGTAATTGGGACAACTGGGTTTACTCAAAAAGAAGATGATCTAATTAAAAGATTTTCAAAAAAAATTCCTATTTTAAAGGCTGGCAATATGAGTTTAGGTGTTAATTTGTTAATGTATTTAACTGAAATAACTTCAAAGTCATTAACTGAAGAGTATTTAAGCAAAGTATTTGAAGCTCATCATAAACATAAAAAAGATTATCCGTCAGGAACTGCTTTAATGCTCGGAAAAGGTATTGCTAATGGAAAAAATAAAAACCTTCATGATCTAATTGGCAAGAAATTTTTAAATAAAAAAAATTTTCCCTATGGAAAAAAAATTAATTTTAACTCAATTAGAAAAGGTGAAATTATTGGTGAGCATGAGGTGACATTTTCTAGTGGTAAAGAAATAATAAAGTTAAATCATGAAGCATTTGATAGAGCACTATACTCAGATGGAGCTTTAACTGCAGCAAAATGGCTTATAAATAAAGAGCCTGGACTTTATTCAATGAGGGATTTATTGAATTTTAAATAATGGATAAAAAAACTAAAACAAAAAAAATATTAAAAATCTTAAATAAAATTTATCCGACAACTCCTATTCCACTAAACCATAGAAATAAATTTACTCTTTTAATATCAGTTCTTTTATCGGCACAATGTACTGATCTAAATGTTAATAATGTAGCTAAAAATATATATCCAAAATATTATAAGCCTGAACATTTTGTAAAATTAGGTAGAAAGAAAATCGAAAGATTAATTAAAAGCATTGGAATCTTTCGAATTAAAGCAAAAAGCATTTATTTAATGTCTAAACAACTTTTAGAAAAGCATGGTGGTAAAGTACCTAAAAGCTTCGTGGAGCTCGAAAAACTACCTGGTGTGGGCCATAAAACAGCTAGTGTAGTTATGTCTCAAGGTTTTGGTATACCGGCATTTGCAGTTGATACTCATATACATAGATTGGCTCAAAGGTGGGGTCTTACAGATGGAAAAAATGTTATCCAAACAGAAAAAGATTTAAAAAGAATTTTTCCAGAAAAAATATGGAGTAAATTACATTTACAGATAATTTTTTATGGAAGAGAATATTGTAAAGCTAGAGAGTGTTATGGTTTGACTTGTAAAATTTGTACGACTTGTTATCCTAATCGAAAAAATCCAGTTAAAATTAAAAAAGCTTAATATGAAAATCATAGGAATTGGAAACGCTATTGTTGATGTTATTTGTAAAGTGGATGATCAATATCTAAAAGATAATGAATTAATAAAAAGTACTATGAAGCTAGTTGATGAAATTGAGTTTAAAAAACTTTTATCTACTCTAAAAATCGAAGAAACAATTTCTGGAGGCTCTGTTGCAAACTCTATAGTTGGCCTAGCACAATTAGGAAATGATGTAGGTTTTATCGGTAAAGTTACTGATGATAATTTAGGTAAAAAATATGAGGAGGGTTTAATTAAGGAAAAGGTTCAGTACTTTTATAATAAAAAAGAAGAACTTTCTCCAACCGGTACATGCTTGATACTAATTACTCCAGATGCAGAAAGAACAATGGTTACTTTTTTAGGAATTGCTGGAAAAATTAATAAACAGGATATTAATGAAAAAGTAATAAAAGAAAGTAAAATGATATTTTTAGAAGGCTACTTGTGGGACGAAGGAGAACCAAAGACTGCTTTTGATAAAGCAATGTCTCTTTCTAATGCTAAAGCAATGTCTTTATCAGATCAATTTTGTGTAGAAAGGCACAAGACTAATTTTCTAGATTTAGTTCAAAATAAACTTGATATTACATTTGCTAATGAACAAGAGATTAAATCATTAATCGATGCTAAAAACTTTGAAGAAGTTATTTCGTTTGGAAAACAATTAAGAAAACTTCTGGTTATCACACGTGGTGAAAAAGGAAGTATTGCAATTAATAAGGATGAAGTAATTGAATGTAATATCAAAAAAGATTTAAAAATCGTTGATTTGACAGGTGCTGGAGATTTATTTGCAGGAGGTTTTTTGCACGGCTACACTAATAACTTTTCGATAAAAAATAGTCTTGAAAAGGGAACCGAAATGTCATCAAAAATAATTCAAAAAATTGGTGCAAGACTGAATTAATCAATTTTAATCTATAAAATAAACATTTTGGCGACTTAATATAAAATTTGCATCTTTAAATTTACCATCAATTTTTTTTCTTAGTCTATAAATATGGGTTTCAACAGTGTGGGTTTCCATATCTTCTGAATAGCCCCATATGTTTTTTTGTAAATCTGCTACATCATGTTTTGTTTCTGTTTCATTTAAATATAAAATAATTTCAATTTCTTTTTCAGTTAATCTTAAACTCAAATCTCCTTTAGAAATAAATTTTGAGTTTAAATTTAACTCATAATCTTTAATATTAATTTTTGAATGATGATTAAACCTTAATTTCATTAATTTAATGTTGATCAATTCTACTAGTTTATTAAGTGGTATTGGAAATAAATTTAAGTCTAAAAAATTTTTATCATCAATTCCTTTTTCACATAATAATTTTATATTTATCTTGGAAATAATTACAGAATTTTTTAAATCTATATCAGATTTTTCTAAAAAATCTTTATCACTAATATAATTTTCAATATTGAAAGGTAAATTTTCTTTAATCTGATCTAGGATTTCATATAATGAATTGAAATTTATAATAAAAAGATTTTGCTTAATTATAATAGACACACCTTATGATAATTCATGTAAAAAATAAAAACAGCCTTATTATTGATGACTTTAAGTTAAAATGTAGTATCGGAAAAAATGGTATAAATAGTAGTAAAAAAGAGGGCGACCTTTCCACACCCAAAGGTTTATTTAATTTAAAAAAATTATACTTCAGAAAAAATAGAGTCGGTTTTCCAAATTGTAAAATAAGTAAAAGAGTTATTAAAAAAAATATGGTCTGGTGTGATGACCCAGATCATAAAAGATACAATGAAGAAATTAAAACTCACAATAAAAAACTTAAAGAAAGCTTATATAGGAAAGATCATAGATATGACTATGTAATTTCAATTGATCATAATAATAAAAAAATTCCAAATAAAGGTAGTGCTATATTTATTCATTTAACTGAAAATTACAAACCAACGGCAGGCTGTATAGCCCTGAAAAGGAAGGATTTTGAAATCTTACTAAAATTAATAGATAGAAAAACTAAAATTAAAATAGGTTAAACTCTAACTCCAAATATCTTTGATCCTACCCTGACATAAGTTGCATTATTTTTTATAGCCTCTAAGTAGTCCCCTGACATTCCCATACTTAATTCTTTAAAATTTAGATTTTGATTTATTTGATTCATTTCAGAAAAATAATTTTCTGTTTTTTCATTATTCGGGGGAATACACATTGTTCCAATAATATCTAAATTCAAATTTTTACAAAATTTATAAAAATCAATTAAATTTTCTTTATTTATCCCTGATTTTTGTTCTTCAGCTCCAATATTTACCTGAATAAATATCTTGGGTTTTTTACCTTGTTTTATCTGTTCTTCAGCAATTTTATTAGCTAATTTTTCACTATCTAGAGAATGAATATAGTCAAATATTTTCAAAGCAAATTTAACTTTATTAGTTTGAAGCCTTCCAATCAAATGAAGTTTGATCTCTTGTTTTTGATTTTTTATATCACCCCACTTCTCTAGAGCTTCCTGTATCTTGTTTTCTCCATAATGAAGATGGCCATATTCAATTAGTGGCAAAATATTTTCAATTGGAAAAGTCTTAGATACTGCAATAATTTGCGGCAATTTATCATGATTTACTCTAGATTTAATGAGGTCTTCTATATAAATTAAATTTTTAATCGTATTATGCATAATAAAATATTAAATAAGTATTACTTTATAAACAAATTTGATCAAAGTCATATAGATAAGCTGGATAAAGAAACAACAATAATCTACAGAAATTATGATCAAGAGGTAAGTAGGTTAACAATTTTAAAAATAAAAGATTATTGTAAAAAAAAAGGTAATAAATTTTTACTTTCAAATAATATCAAATTAGCAATTAACCTTAATTTAGATGGGGTTTATATCCCATCATTTAACAAGGATAAAAAACACCTTCACTATTCTTTTAAGAAAGATTTTATTATCGTAGGTTCTGCTCACAATTTTTATGAAATCAAAAATAAAGAATTACAAAATGTTAATAAAATTTTTTTATCTTCCATCTTTAAAAAAAAGAAAAATTTTTTAGGTCTTAATAAATTTAAATTACTTAGTAATTTAAGCAAAAGACCCATCGTAGCACTTGGGGGTATATCAAAAAATAATCTAAAAAAATTAAATCTAACTAATTGCCTTGAGTTTGCGGGTATATCTTTTTTTGAGTAAAAAAAAGGCCCCTAAAAGGGGCCCTTTTTATTAATTTGTGTTCTAAATTAAATTAGAATGCAAATGATAAACTAACTTTCCAGAAGTCGTTATCGTTATTAACACCTGTTGATGAGTGATCAACATTAGTTGCTTCAACTGAAGTAACAGCTGCAGTCATTCCACCTGAAGTGTAAGAAGCAGTCATACCTTCAACTTCGACATCAGACGTTATAGCTGCACCAGTTTTTTCGATAGTTGTTTCACCATATGTGAAAGAAATCGAATCTGTTAAAGTGTATGATATTGCATACGATTTAACTTCTTGATCGCTTGCTGCAGTAGTGTGATCATAGTCATTGTTAGAAGCAGACAAAGTTACCGGTCCATAAGCGTATGAAGCCTTCATAATTGTCTGATCAGCATCAATGTTTATTGTTGAGTTATCTTCACCTTGACCATACGATACTGATAATCCTTCAACACCAGTGTAAGTAAGACCCCAAGCTGTTGAACCTTCATTATTTGCAGCATCTGAAGAGTATGAAGCTGCAGCTGCAAGTCCATCAACCATTGCTGGTAAAGAGTAAACAACTAGATTGTTTCCACTTACAGACGCTTGAGGTGCATTGGCAGCTGGAATTAAAGTGTTATCCCAAAAATCACCAGCAGCAGTACCATCTAATGCGGCAGCAGAGTTTGATCCACCATGACCGTGTACAGTTACAGTACCGATAGTATCGTTACCAACAGATACAGAGTGGTTATCAAAAGGACCAGTACCAGTTCCAGTATCAACACCAGAATCTAACTCAAAAGAGAGAGATACATTTAATCCACCATCAGTTTCTCCAGAACCAGCAAAGTTTACACTGTTTCCCATTCCAACAGTTCTTCCATTAGAAGAGTTACTGTTGTTTGTCATTTTCATTTCTGCTGAACCAGTTGCATCTAATGCACCAGCAAATACTGATGTAGAAACAAGTGAAGCTGCTAGAGCAGTCAGACCTATTTTTTTAAAGTTATTCATATTTTTCCTTTGTTTGTTATTGTTGTTATTTTGTCGTTGTCTTTGCCGTTAATAATTTTTTTTTGATAAAAGTAACATCCAGTTCATCTTTTACTTATTTTAAAAATTACTTCTTTTGTCTTTATTATTAATAATAAACACTGAATATGTATCAATTTAAGAGCTATTTTTTATTAAAAAGACTATTTTTATGAAAAATTAGTAATCATGTTGTATTTTTACAACACTTATTTTCATATTTTCTTAATATTTTAGCTATTTTATAAATATATTGTATAAATTAAGCAATTCACTAATAAATTCGAAATGCCTTCATTTAAAATTTTAAAATTAATTACTTTATTAATATTATCATCATTTATTCTTACAGCATGTAACGGGAAGCTTCCTGGTGCTGATGCTAGAAAATACCCTGTTGATCCAAAAAAAAGAATTGAGCAAAATATAGCTGATGGAAAAGGCTTTAGATTAATGGGGAATAGGGATGGTAATCGTGGTGGAGTTTTTGAATTTGCAAGCTCAAATGAATTATGGAGAGCCTCACTAGATACTATCGATTTTATGCCATTAGCTTCTGTTAATTATAGTGGGGGTATTATAATTACCGACTGGTATTCAACTGACCAATCTTCTAATGAAAGCATTAAAATTTCCATTAGATTTTTAACAAATGAAATTAGGTCAGATTCATTAGACATTAAGGTTTTTAATAAAAAATGTTTGGCACAATTAAATTGCATAATATCAGAAAAAACTGGAAACTTAATTCCTGAATTAAAAGGAAAGATTTTAAAGACTGCGGCAATTTATGAAAAAGAAAAAAAGAAAAAAAAGAAAAAATAAAATTTAAATCCTATAAATAATTGAATAGTAAAATCATAACCAATAAAATTTAATTTTTATGGATAGATATAATTTTAAAACAGTAGAAGAAAAGTGGCAAAAAATTTGGGAAGAAAAAAAAGTTTTTTCAACTAAAGTTGATAAAGATAAAAAAAAATTTTATTGTTTAGAGATGTTTCCCTACCCCTCAGGTAAAATTCACATGGGTCATGTTAGAAATTACACAATTGGTGATGCTCTGGCACGCTTTAAAGCTCTACAAGGTTATAATGTTCTTCATCCTATGGGCTGGGATTCTTTTGGTATGCCTGCCGAAAATGCTGCAAGACAAAATAATTTAGATCCTAAGACTTGGACAGAAGAAAATATTAAAATTATGAGGTCTCAACTCAAAAGGCTTGGGTTGTCCATTGATTGGGATAAAGAAATTTCTACTTGTTCGCCAGAGTACTACAAACATCAACAGGATTTTTTTTTAGATCTCTATGATAAGGGATTAGTTTATAGAAAAGAAAATTATGTTAACTGGGATCCGGTTGATCAAACAGTGCTTGCTAATGAACAAGTGGTAGATGGCAAAGGTTGGCGGTCTGGAGCTATAGTTGAAAGAAAGAAGTTAAATCAATGGTTTTTTAACATCTCAAAATTTTCTGAAGAGCTTTTACAGGGCTTAGATGGCTTAGATAATTGGCCTAATAAGGTAAAAGTTATGCAAAAGAACTGGATAGGAAAATCTTTTGGTTGTGAGGTTAAATTTAAAATTGAAAGCACAAAGCCCATTGAAAATATCACATGTTATACGACAAGACCAGATACGTTATTTGGTTTTTCTTTCCTTGCCCTTTCAGTTGATCACCCTTTAGCAAAATATTACGAAGAAGATAAAAATTTTCAAGAATTTAAAAAGGAATGCTCTAAAACTGGTACTACTGAAGAATCTATTGCATCTGCAGAAAAACTAGGTTTTAAAACTGATCTAGTTGCAATTAACCCACTAGATAACAATATGAAGGTTCCTGTTTATTTTGCAAACTTTGTATTGATGGATTATGGTTTAGGAGCTGTTTTTGGTTGTCCTGCACATGATCAAAGAGATTTAGATTTTTCAAAAAAATATAATTTAAAAGTTATACCAGTTGTTAAACCTGAAAAAGATAAAGACTTTGAAATAAACAACGAAGCTTACACGGGTGAAGGCTATCTTTATAATTCAAAATTCTTAGATGGTTTAAAAGTCCCAAATGAGTCAATTACTAAAACTATAGAATTTCTTGAAAAAAATAATTTAGGGAAAAAAAAAACTAACTATCGATTAAAAGATTGGGGCATATCAAGACAAAGATATTGGGGCTGTCCTATTCCAATAGCATATGACGAAAATGATCTACCAATTAAAATTCCTAGAGATATGCTGCCTGTTAAACTTCCAGAAATTAAAAAATTAAGTAGCACTGGAAATCCTTTAGATACAGAAGAACATTGGAAATATTTTACGTTAGATGGAAAAAAATATAGAAGAGAAACTGATACATTGGATACTTTTGTTGACTCTTCTTGGTATTTTTTAAGGTTTTGTTCACCTCGAAATACTGATCATGGCTTTACTCAAGAAGAGGCTAATTATTGGATGCCAGTTGATCAATATATTGGTGGCGTGGAACATGCAATTTTACACCTTCTGTATTCAAGATTTTTTATGAAAGCACTATCCTATAAAGATGATAATTTTAAATTAAAAGAACCTTTTAGTGGTCTATTTACACAAGGGATGGTTTGTCATGAAACTTATAAGGACAAACAAAAAAATTGGCTGAGCCCTGAAGAGGTGACTTCAATTGATGGCAAAAAGTTTCATAAAAAAGACAACCCATTAGAAGAAGTAATTGTTGGACCAACAGAGTCTATGTCAAAATCAAAAAAAAATACTATCGACCCAGAAAGTATCATCAAAAATTATGGAGCAGATTCAGTTCGCTTATTTATTTTATCAGATAGTCCTCCAGAAAAAGATGTGCAGTGGTCAGACCAGGGCATGATGGCTTCATTTAAATTTATCCAAAAATTGTGGACCTTAAATTCTAAAGTTTTAGAAAAGGTTAAAAATAATAATGAAGAAAATAAAGGTGAAAATTTAATTAAATTCACTAACCAGCTAGTTTATAAGGTAACGCAAAACCTAGAAAAATTTCACTACAACGTGATAGTTGCTAACCTTTATGAGGTGTATAATTTTTTAATTAAGGAGATTGATAAACCAATAAAAAAAGAGGTCTTAATTGAAAATTACAAAAAAATTTTAATTTTAATGAACCCATTTATCCCACATTTTTCCAATGAATGCTTGAATACTATAAATCAAAACCAAATAAGTTGGCCAACAGTTTCTAAGGAAGATTTAATAATAGAAGATATTAATTTTGTTGTTCAAATAAATGGTAAAAAAAGAGCTATTTTAAAGGTAAAAAAGGATATTACTGAACAAAAAATACTAGAAAAAATAAAATTAAATCAAGAAATTGAAAAATTTTTAAAGGATCAAAAAATTAAAAAATCAATTTTTGTACCCAATAGACTTATAAATATTATAATATAAATAATGCAAAAAAAAATATTCTTATTAGTTGCTATACTATTCCTGTCTTCTTGTGGTTATAAAGCAATTTACTCAAAAAAAATTATTACAAATCATGAATTCTATATAAGTAAAATAAATTTTATTGGAGATAGAAAAATTAATTTAAAGATAAAGGAAAAGCTGAACAATTATACTATAAACAAAAAAAATAAAAATTTTATATTAAATATTACTAGCACTTCAGAAAAAATAGTTCTGGTAAAAGATTCTTCTGGTAGTGCTACTGATTATCAAAAAAGAATATCATTGAGTGTAGAGGTGTTAATAGATGATAAATCTAATAATAGCTTCATGGTTGTTGAAAGTTTTAATTACAAAAACACTTCAAATAAATTTAATTTGAAGAGATATGAAAAAGAGATTAATAATAATTTAGCTGAAACAACTGCAGATAAATTAATTTTTAAGCTTTCTAATATCTAATGATATTAAAATCATTTGAACTGTCCAAAATAAAATTAAATAATCACAAATTTTATCTATTTTATGGAGATAATGATGGCTTAAAAGAAGAAACTATTAAAAACTTATTCGAAAAAAACTATCAAAATAAAATCCATAGATATGAAGAAAAAGAGATACTGGATAATATCGATGAATTTTTTAATAATATGCTTACTAAATCATTTTTTGATAATGAAAAACTTATAATCATTAATAGGGCTACTGACAAAATTAAAGAAGTTATAGAAGAGTTATTAGAAAAAGATCCTGAAGATATTAATATAATTCTAAATTCAAAGAACCTTGAAAAAAAATCAACTTTGCGAAAACTTTTTGAAAAAGAAAAATCAATTATATGTGCACCATTTTATGAGGATAATAATCAAACATTAAACTCAATTATTAGCTTTTTTTTTAGGAATAAAAAAATTCCAATATCTCAACAGCTAATTAATATCTTAATAGAAAGAAGCAGGGGTGACAGAAAAAATTTAAATAATGAATTACAAAAAATTGAAAGTTTTTCAAAAGATAAGAAAAACCTGGATCTTGAACAGGTAATAAAGCTAACCAATCTAGCAGACAATTACAGTGCATCTGAGCTGATAGACCACTCACTGGCTAAAAATACTAGGAAAACTGTCACTATTTTAAATGAAAATAATTTTTCTGATGAAGACAATATCATAATTATTAGGACGTTATTAGCTAAGTTAAAAAGATTAATGAAAATTAGTGAATTGGTTGTTGAAAAAAGTAATATTGAACAAGCAATTTCTATATGTAAACCACCAATTTTTTGGAAAGATAAACCACTTGTTATTCAACAAATAAGGTCTTGGAAGAAAGATCATTTAAAAAATCTGATTTATAAGACTAATGAAATTGAATTATTAATTAAAAAAAATTCAACTATGGCCAAAAATATATTGGCAGATTTTATAATTAATAATTCAAAAAAAACTAATAATTAGATTTTATGATCTCAATTATTTTATTTAACTGATCTAAATCCTTATACTCCAGCAATAAAGATCCTGAATTATTTTTTTTATTTTTAATTAAAACATTAAGACCAATTTTTTCTCTAATTGAAACTTCTAAAGCTTGTAAATTTATATCTTTAGCTAACTTAAGTGAGTGTTTTTTGATTTTAAAAATTTTAACAAAATTTTCTGATTGTCTTACTGAAAGATTTTTTTCAATTATTTTATTTGCTACAAATTCTGCATTATCCAAACCAACTAAAATTTTTGCATGCCCAGGTGTTAATTTTTGAGTCTCAATTAACTTTAGAACAGCATCGGGTAGACTTAACAATCTTAAAAAGTTAGCAATATGGCTTCTGCTTTTTCCAATAAATTTTGCTACTTTTTCTTGATCATACGAAAACTCTTCAATAAGACGGTGATAACCACGTGCTTCTTCTATGGCATTTAAATCATTTCTTTGAACATTTTCGATAATGGCAAACTCTAAAGATTTTAAATCATCTATATCAACAACAACAACTGGCACCTCATGTAGCCCTGCTTTTTGTGCTGATAACCACCTTCTCTCTCCTGCAATTATTTCATACTTTGATTTATCATCACGAGATTTTCTAACAATAATTGGCTGAATAATTCCTCTCTCTTTTATTGAGTTTGTTAAATCTTCTAAACTTTCCACATCAAATATTTTCCTTGGTTGAAATTTGTTGCTTACCAGGTCTGATATTGAAACTTTATTAATATTTATATCTGCTTTTGTTTCGCCTATTAAAGATGACAAGCCTCTACCTAAACCTTTTTTTATTTTGTTTGTATCCATTATGCAGCGCTCCCTATTTTTTGTTCTTGATTAATAAATTCATCTGTAAA
>ENA-OSJC01002717-OSJC01002717.1-marine-metagenome-genome-assembly--contig:-NODE-2717-length-13075-cov-7.476458_pt1 | contig 13075 bp, 13 predicted proteins | sample MGYA00237885_ERZ534234 | MGnify/ENA primary metagenome ERZ534234 (study PRJEB26413, sample SAMN06343907) | marine metagenome | isolation source: coastal waters | place: Atlantic Ocean: West Antarctic... | reverse complement strand
TCCACTCGCTTTATTTGTACTTGTTGAATCAACAAAAATTAGCGGATTTACTTCATTTACTTTTACATCTCCACTAAAAGTAGCATTACCAGTTGGTGAAATAAATAAGGCATCAACATTAGTGTCAGCACATCTTATTGTAAAATCATCATTGTTTTGATTAAACCTACCTGCGGTTATATTCCAATTTCTAGAACCTGTAGTATTTGTTAATCTTAATCCTTTATTTTCTGCACCTGCACTTGCTTGCGTTATTGTTGCTATTTCACTAATAGAAACAGCACCTGTAAATGAAGGACTAGCTAATGGTGCTTTTAAAACTAAAGCATCAAACACAGCGTTCTGTGACGGTGCTATACCAGTTGTACCATTATTGATAGCATCTGCTACTTTAGCATTAGAAGCTGTAGTGACAAAAGCTGTTGTAGCAATTTTAGTTGTGTTATTACCTGCTGACTGAGTAGTAGCAGTTGTGGCGGTGTTTATAGTACCGTTTAGATCTCCAAGAAATGTTGTTGCTGTTAGTGTGCCATCTGTAGATGTGATGGTCTTAAAGGATATTACCTCAATAGCTGTTGAGTTAGGTGGTGCATTACCACTGCCAAACGTTAGCGTGACAAGATCTGCCGCTATTGAATATGTAGACTTATTTTGATAAACACCATTAATGTATACCTGTGTAACTTTTTCATCTACTACTGCTTCGTCAAGAACAAACGTTAGATCTGAACCATCACCAGTAAATGTATCTATTTTAACTGCAGATGCAGCATTGTTAGCTGTTGCAGTAGAGAATGTCATTACCTCAACCGCTGAGCTTGTTACTAAGCCTGTATCAAAAGTTAAGGTGGTTCCACTTACTGAATAACCACCTTTTGATTGATATGCGCCGTCTATGTATACTTGAGTTTTATCTTCTGAATCTACGGTGTTAGCTAGTGTAAAAGCTGTTTGATTATTAGTTGCCGTAAAAGCATCTTTATATATTACGGTTGTACCAACAGTAGGATTAACCCAATTAGTGTTAGAGCCAGTTGATGATAATACTTGGCCGTCAGAACCTAAGTCACCACTAGAGTCTTTTAACCCAGCTGTTGGGTGTATGTCACTTAAAAACTTTTGAGCCATATTATTTTATTTATGCTAATCTAAAGATTAATACTTTATAGTCACCATCTGTGACGGCATTTTCAAAAGAAATTTTAACTGTAGTAGTAAGTAGTCTTTCTACATCAACAAATACTGTATCATAGGGACTATCAACTCTAGCTACTTGAACAATTATATCTCTTGTACCTAATCCGTGTGTTACAGTATAAGTATTGCCATTTTTAGAAACTGATGATTCGGAGTTAGCTAGTTCTACTTTGTGAAAATGATTACTTAAAGTTGACACTTGACCAGTAACGTTTCCTTCTACATTAGCTACTAATGAAGCTACCGTATAACCAGTTGCTGTCTTGTCTACAGTTGTAGTTGGTACGGTTTGTAAGTCTTTAAATAAATTCCACTTTCCATCACTAGCATCTCTAAATAATCCAGAATACTTATCTGTACCACTTGTGTCATATAAACCATATAATCCAATATCTACACTATCAGCTGAAGAGTTTCCTGAAGCTAATACTATTAAAGGATCTTCAACACTTAACGTTGCTGTATTTATAGTAGAAGCATCGCCATTTATTACTAGGTCTCCTGTTATAGTTAAATCACCTCCAATAGTAACATCATCAGGTAATCCGATAACTAACCTAACATCAGTGCCAGGGCTACCTGGTTTAGTTACTGAAGTAACTATTTCATTGGCTGTACCTAATATTTGAAGGTCATCTGATAACAAACTAGTGTCAGCAGTTCCACTTATAGCGCCAACTAAACCAGCATCAATTGTTAATGTACTAGATATAGAGGCAGTAGCAACGGTTGTTAATTGACCTTGCGCGTTATACGTTATAACAGGAACAAGTGTTGCTGAGCCTATTGGACCAGCAGCTGTTATAGTGTTTGTTATAGATATATCATTCGCGTTAGCAGTTATACCTGTTCCACCAACAACATTTAAGGTTACTGCTCCAGTTGTGCCTCCTCCTGTTAATCCAGCACCTGCTATTACGTTCGATACGTCTCCTCCAACGTCTATCCAAGATGAACCATTATATACTTTTAATTGATCGCTAGTGCTATTGTATATTAATAATCCAGATTGTAATCCAGATGATGGGTCTGTTCCAAGATTCTGAATTACTACATTTTGTAATTCATTTTTATTTAGGTCTATGTCCGTTAGATAATTTAATGCCATGTCAGTTTGCGTATATTTTTGCAGTAAAATTACTATTAAATGTTACTGTGAATGTATTTGTATTTGTATGTTTAATTTCTCCAAAAACTTGAGTACCTGCGGAATCCACTATAGTTACAGATGGAAATTTTCCTAGGTTATGATTTACAGTGTGAGTTCTTACTTCGTTAGTAAAGGCCAAGTTTGAAGTTATAAAGTTTTTATCACCAGCAGTAAATACATTGATTGAATAAGATCTTAAGTCTTCTATATTTCCATTAGATTGATTCGTTACCGCTGTTAGTGTAAAGTTGTAGAAGTTTGTTTCAGTACCATCTTGTGCAACAGAATCTACATTAAAAATACCGAAATTACTTGGATTTTCTGTATCAGAAATTATAATATTTTCATTCACAAATGTAGATAACAAAGCTGATATATCTGAATTAGAAGCGTTAGCTAACTTACTAAACCTTAAAGTTGATATAGAAGAGAATGCTTTGAGTGTGTTTGTTTCACCAGGTACACTTATTGTTCCTGCTTGTCTAGAACTAAACCCACCAAAATCATTTTTATGATACAAATAAACTAACTGTCCACCAACACCACCACCGTTAGTAGCTCTTAGAAATTTAGTTATGTCATTTAGTCTAAAATTTTTAGTTTGACCTCCAGAGTTAGAGCCTAAGAATTTATCCGAATCATTAACGGTAGTATCGTTTTCGTAAGATGATATTCTAGCCATTTAGTTTTATTTAGCGCTTGTACCGTAGTAGTATGCAAAGATATTACTTATTACAACACCTTCTACCATACCCATTAAATGTACAAACAAATCGTTTTCTAAAACAGATGGCACATATACCACCGCATATATTATAAAAGCAAATGACAACAAACCAACTATACCAGTTAGCGTCATCATAAAGTCTTTTTTTCCAGCTTTAGCTACTTCTATTTCCCTGTTTCTAGCAGAGTCTCTATCGGCAACTTCTAGCTTATAAAGCTCAGCAGATTGCTCGTGTAGCATTTTTTTATCTTCTGGCGATATGTCAGGATCATCAGCAATCATTTTGCTAACCATACCCAGTACACCAGCATCAGGTAATAGATCACCAGCAAAGTCTAACACCTTGGGAGCTAAACTCTTAAGTAAACCACCTAACTTAGTATCTTTAAACTTTTTCTTATTGTTGCTCATCGTCTCTTTCTTCTACTTCTTTTTTTACTAGTTTTGTCGTAAGCTTCACTTTCCCAAGGTAGATCGTTAGCACCTTCTTTCATTTTGCTTCTAGAGTATTTCTTTCCTTTCCAAATAACATCGTTATCATCATAATCAAGATCACCTCTCTTCATTTGATCTAAGTGTACCTTTTCATGCTTAACTGCTTCAATACCTTTAGCACTGCTCAATGATATAGATTTATCTACAAATATAGTACCGTCGCGGTTTGCTTCTGCGGATATTTCTTTACCTAAACCTTTTTTGAGAATAGGTGTACCAAGGCTATGAAACCCTGGTAAACCTTTCATTTTAAATGTCATTACTTTTTATTTTTATTAATTTTCTATCTTATTCCCTCATCATCGAGTTTTGATTACTGGTAACTGATTTTTGAACTTTTGATTTTTTCTCTTTTTTAACTTTAGCAACCTTCAAGTTATTAGGATCTTTTTTGTATTTTCTAATTGCTTTACCTTTTTGTCTTTTGGCTTTTCTTTTTGCCTTTAACTCGTCCTGCGCTGAAACATTTTTTCCAGTATCTTTATCTTGATATTTAACTTCTTTTTTTCTTTCTTTTCTTGTAGTGCTTTTTCTTTTAGCTTTTATCTCATCTTTAAGCTTAATCTTATCTTTCATATTTTGCTTTTGAGTGTCCGCTGCTCCTTGTTTCTTTTCAAATGCAACTTTAGCTTTAGCTGCAATAAATCTTCTTTTATCCGCAGCTTGTCTAGTAGCTATACCTGCTGTATTCTTGTCTTCAAGATTAGTCTTTGCTTCATTATCAGCTTTAGTATCAGCTTTAGTTCTTGCATTTGCCGCAGCAGCTCTAAAGGTAGTACCTCCTGTACGATTTGAACTTACACCTGGTCCTGAAAATTCAGCTGTTGGAGCTTTTCCTGTTACTGTTACTGGATCTAGAGTTACTGCTGTAGGTTTTGTTTTTGGTTTAGGAGCACCTCCTTTAGTAGTATCATCTTGTTTCCATCCTCTAGATTCATATTCATTATACCTACCTTTACTTCCAATAGCATAATCCTTCATGTTGCCAGTGGCTTTACCACCTTTTTTTACATATGCTCCTTTTGATTTAGTTTCTTTTAAAGGTGCAGATTTTTTATACATTTTAGCTGGTGAAGCATCAACCGCTGCTTTAAACTTAGGACTACCATTTAGTTTTCCGCTTGCTGAGGCTTTTTTTAAACTAGCATTAAATTTTGCTGGAGTAGGTGTTTTACCATACATTTTAAATGGTGAGTTGTTTAGGAAGTTCCTAACTTGTTTTATGAATTTAGGCATTGTTTTTGTTTTTAAGTTTATATGTTTATTTATTATCTATCATTATCTTTTATCATATCGTCTATGGCTTTATTCATAACCTTGTCTGTGTATGATTTGTTTTTATAAAAAACACTTCGATCTGAAAAAGGTAAATCCTCCTCGCCTAGTAGTATTCTATATATTCTACTTATTAATTGACTACACTTGAAAGAGGTTTTAAATATACTATACTTTATAGTAGTCCTATTTCTTTGTCTCCAAACTTCTATCCATCCATCACGCTTCAATCGCTCCCATCTATGTTTATCCCAAGTATAGGTATAAACACCATTTATAAAATCATTACGTGTAAATCTTTTTTTACAATCTAAATATATTAATAATTCTAGATCAGCATCATTAAACCCGTAAGTTTTACAAGCCCACTTACGTGTGAGCCTGTAATACTTAAGGATGTTTAATTCACGCAAATCTTGCGCTGTTAATCTCAACTATTAGGTGTCAAGAGTAAGCGTAATGCTAGCAATATTATCGTCAACAAATTTACCAGCAACATCGTCAGCTACAACTACAAATCCTTCATGAGTTGATAAAGGACTAGATATTGCTTGAGCAATTGATTTAAATACTGACAACTCAGTATCATTCGCACAAGTAATAGTGACTAGATCAAATTCAGCAGTCAATGTACCTCCAATTGTACTCTTAAACTTCATTAATATTGTAGCGTTAGCTGCAACAGTCATGCCTATGAAACTCGTCAAAGGGTAGGCAGCAGCCTTGTCAGCTTCGTTTACGAAAAGTAATAATGTATTATTCATATTTATTTGTTTTTAATTTTAAAATTTGTTTTAATAATGATTTTATTCAACTAAAATGACATCGCTTACTTTGATTACTTTATAAAAACTATCTCCATAAGCAATTCCATGTCCAGCGTGTTTGTCGTAAAATATGATATCAGAGTTTTTTAATCCTTCTACCTTATCTCCACAACTAACTATTTTTGCCTTAACGTATCTATTATCTACATCTGTCTTCTCTGTAAATATAAGTCCAGCTATTTTCTTTTGCTCTTCTTTTATATCTTCTATTATGAGATAGTAATTAATCGCTTTCATTTGTCCTCATATTAGATATAACACAATCAGCAGATACAATAGTAGATACTACACTTAAAGCATTTTTCAAAGCAGTCTTAGTAACAAGGACGGGGTCTATTATTCCGGCTTTTATCATATCAACTGATTCACCAGATACTACGTCTATACCAAATCCTTTTTTCACTGGAGTTAAATAATCTGAAATACCAGCATTGTCAAGTATCGTATGATGAGGTGATTTTATCGATTCAAGTATGATTCTTTCGCCTTCGTTCTCAGGTGCTATACACTGCGATGCATTTAACAAAGCAACTCCTCCACCAGCAACAATACCTTCTTTCAACGCTGCTTTAACAGCATATATTGCATCTTCAACTCTATCTTTCTTTTCTTTTAATTCTATCTTAGAATCAGCTCCTACCTTTACGATTCCAACAGAACCAGATAACATAGCTAATCTTTGATTTAGTTTCTTTTTAAGAAAACCGTCTTTCTCTTTCTTAATTAAAGACCTTATGTTTTTTAGTCTTTCTTCAACGTCTAAATCTTCTAGCGTCGTTATCACTGTTGATTTGTTATCGGTTACTGCTTTAGTTACTCTACCAAGTACGCTAGGATTTATTAAATCCATATCATCACCTAGTTCCTCGTTTATTACCTGAGCACCTGTTAAAAAAGCTAGATCTTCAATAGTGTCTTGCTTTGTAGGTCCAAAACCTGGTAAGTCTACTATGTTAACGCTGATGTTGCCTTTAACCTTATTCATCAATAAAGCTGACTTAACCTGTTGATCTACTTGAGCAACAATTAGCAAACTCTTATTTGTCTTTATAACTGATTCTAAGACACTTTGTATCTTTCTTATGTTACTTATCTCAGATGATACAATCAACACCATAGGGTTATCTAAAACAGCCCTGTGCTTGTCCTTGTCTGTTATAAAGTGTGGCGATGTTAAACCACTGTCAAATTGTATTCCGTCTACAACTTCCACGTAAGTTTGATCTGTTTCAGATCCTTCCATGAGCACAACACCGTCTGCGCCAACCTTGTTGTATGCTTCAGATATTATACTACCTAACTCAAGGTCGTTGTTACAAGATATAGACGCAACGCTATTAAGCATTGAGTCTTTTACCTTTATGGATTCTTTTTCTAAGTATTCATTAATCTTAGATAAACCCGTATTCATGCCGTTTTTTATATCTCTCATCGAGACATCCTTACTAGCACTGTTAACATTATTTAAAAGTGATTCAGCAAGAACGATGGCCGTTGTTGTACCATCTCCTGCCTCTTTCACTGTGTTTCTAGAAGCCTCTTTAATTAGAGTTGCTCCTATGTTTTCCACTGGATCAAACAAGACTACAGATTCTGCTACTGTAACTCCGTCTTTTGTGATCACTGGGTTTCCTCTTGCATCTTCGTAAATTACACATTTACCAGATGCGCCAAGGGTTGACTTAACTGCTTTTGCTAGTTTATCTACCCCGGCTGATATTCTGCTTTTAGCTGATTCGCCAAAGTTTAAATCCTTGACAATCTCGCTAGGTTGATTATATTCCATTAAATTAAATTAAATTGATTACAAATATTAAAATGTTTTAACCACTTTAGGTCCTTCTAAAAAAGAAAGCTTTTTCTTGTAGTGATCTAAGCTACCATCAATTGCAGCCTCAGCACTCTCCATTGTTTCTCTTCTTGTTACGTCATGCCAAACCTTATCGTTTTGCATGTCTTTGTACTCGGTTTGATAAAATCCATTAGGTAGTTGAACTATCCTCCAGTTTGATTTATCTGAAATATATTCCAACTGATCTTTAACAGTCTCATCGGTCATTTGTGTTTGTTGGTTATTGCTCCATGTGTTGGTGCTATAGTGTATTGCGTATGTCATTGTTTTATTGGTTTTAAATTAGGTCCTGCAATATTGCAAGGTTTCTTAGAGTATAATCACACACCTATTTAATTTTTTAATCTTCAAGAGCAGTTACTCTTGCGGTTAAGTTAACTATCAATGTTTTTTGCGATTCTATTATGGTCTGCTGCTCTTGTATTGCTTTAGTTAGTATTGCAAATTCCATGCCAACATATAAGCCTTTTTGATCTTCATATCCTGATGTTACATTATTATCTTCATCATACTCTCTAGTATCTGTATCAAATACTAAAGAAGGAAATACTTCTTCAAATTCTTGTGCTATAAAACCTATTTTTTTGCCAGGATTTTCATCACTAATGAATTCATAATTTACAACTTCTAGTAGAAGTAAATCTTCTAGTTTACCAGTGGCACCTGTTATGTTTTTCTTTAATCTTTCATCTGAACCTATTTGCCCATAACTACCATTGCTATTTAGTATGTTTCCATTAGACTGAAAGTGTATTTTAACACCTCCTCCAGAACTAGTGTTTCTCCACTGTAAAGTACCACCTGTATAATCTATATAAGGATCTCCACTAGAAGTAAAAATTCTAATACCTCCATTACCTGATGAAGTTGGGGCTGTCTGACCTATTATGAGATCTCCGCTAGTACCAACTCCAGAATTGTTAAACCCATCAACAATAGATAACCTACCCTCATGTCTCCATGCATACATTTTAGTATGTATAAAGTTGCTACTCCAAGAATCACTAGAACTATTTCTATTAACTCTAAAGAAATTACTACTATTTTTAGCCACAAGCAAACCACCAGTATTAAACTCTGATTTTTCTATAGCTGTTAATATATCACTTAGATCTACATCAGCTCTTGGAGGTCTTATAGTTACAGCTACTGTTGTACCATTTTCACCAGAAGGTTGCGTTGTGGTACCATCTACTACAACTGCTTTTATGTAACCTCTGATATATACGGCTGCTTGATCTGGCCATGTAAAACTTCCAGATTTTGTTACAGTCCCGCTAGACAATGTATTAGCAGTATTACTTGTTGAATTTGATACAGTTAAGCTCTTAGCGGTTGAAGAAGAAACATGAAAAGGAGATGATGTATTACTTGAACTTGTAAAAAAAGCAATACCAAAGCTATAGCTCATACTACCACTAAAAGTAACATCATCTTTAGTTAAAACCATTGATGCATCTAGCACAGATATATTGTAAGCAGCATTTTGCCCTTCAAGTGTCTGTGTTGTTAAGCTACTAGTGTTTCCATAAAAATAAGTTACATTATTTCTTGTAGCATTTGTTTGAATATCTATTGAACCAAGTGAGTTAAGAAATACAGATGTATTGCTTGATGAAAGCGTTGTAAAGCTTACGTTGTTACCATCAGAACTAGCACTTAACGCTGATGTTATTAAAGGATCACTAACAGTAGTATTTGAACTTATTTCCACTCTAGGAGTTGTACCTTGAAATACTGTTATAGATCCATTTGAGTCTATATCAACCAACCCGGTTTCAGCTTCAAGACCTGACCCAGTTATTCCCCAACCACCAATAGTTCCACTTGCAGCTGTTATCTCTCCTGAAAAATTACCACTAGCAGCCTGTAACGCACCAGCAAAAGTTGCATTAGCATTTATGGTAATTCTATTTAATTCAGGATTATAAGTAAATTGATCTGTTAATGAAAAGTAACCATATCTATTTATAAAGAAACTAGTATTTGAATTACTCCAATTACCAGTACCGACATGCAAATCAGCACCTGTTATAACTATGTTACCTATTGTACCTGATGCTGCTGTTAATGCACCCGCAGCTGTTACCGAAAATGTAGGTGTTCCTGTTCCGCCAAGCGATATACCCGTGAGGCCAATGAATACTCCAGCTGTGGTACTATCTATAGCTGATTTTCCATTATATAATTTATTAGTGTCTAATGTAAAACCACCTACTGTACCACTATCAAAAATTGCTGACTTACCAGAGAAGCTTAGTGATGATATTTTAGTTGCATCTATTTCGTTTGCATTAATTTTTCCAGCGGTAATAGCGTTTGTTGCTATTTTATCAGCATTTATAGCGCCAGCATTTATCTTAGGTGTTGTAATAGCATTGTCGTCTATCTTAGTGGCATCAATGGAGCTAAGCGCAGCTAAACTACCTAACGTTGGAAGTCCAGTAACATCGCTATATGCGAGACTGTCTTCTGTTGCTAGATCACCTAGTCCAGCAACACTTGCATTAGGTACTGTAACGCCCGAATTAAAGGATATAGATGTACATGTTATTGCACCTGTTATATTTGCACTACTTGCTGTTAGAGCACCAGCGGCAGTAACCTTGAATGGTGAGTTTGTACCTAATGCTATTCCGTCAGTACCCAAATAAACACCTGCATCATTATCTGCTAGTGAAGTTTTATTAACCGTATATATAGCGGATGAACCTATAGTGAAACCACCTATTAAACCTAGTGGTGAGGATAATATACCTTTAAAGTAAGCACTACCGTCATTAGCTATGTAGAAGTTTTTAGCCCTTAATGCTCCGCCACTATAAAGTGTTATACCAGCTGCTGAATAATTATTTGAGGTTTGCTGTGTTCCACTAAATATGTAGTTAGATTCTAAGGTCCACCCACCTACAGAACCATCAGTTTTATCTTGAGTATTAGATGCAGTAGCCGCATTACCCAAAACAGTAGCGTCTGAAGTATTATTTACATTACCTAAACCTACATTAGCAGCTGATGTTCCAGCTTGAATCGTACTATGGTCACTAGCTTGAGTTGCACTGTTTGCTTTTGTTTCAATAGATGATGCTGTACTGCTACCTATTTTTAATGTACCATCTATAGATACCACATCTCCAGATACTGTAAACGGTTGTTTTGTACCACCTGAGGTTTTTATTTTAAATTGATCTGCTAAGAATACTACGTTAGAAGTAGATACTCCAGAATCATTTGTTGTAGCTGAAACTTTCATACCAGCTATAGCACCTCCAGCGTTTACCATTAAGCTGTGAGAGGCTGATAAGTTACCGTTTATGTCAGCAGCTGTGTTACTAACTTGAGTTACACTTGCCGATGTAGCTCTTGTTGCGTCCACAGTATATGTCCAAACTCTAGGTGATCCAGCAACTAAGACGTAGGATTTATTACTATCATTAGTGTCATACCATATAGAGTTAATTGGCTCTGTAACCGCTGGTGCATCGTTTTGCCTAAACACCTTAGATATAGTAGCAACCAAATTATTTTGAGCTGTAGCTCTAGCTGTATCGGCTGTTGCAACTGCCTCTGTTTTAGAAGTAGCTATTGCACTAGATATTAAAGAACCATTACCAGTTATATTTCCACTGCCATCTAAGACAAATTGCGCGTTTAGTTCTGTCACTTGAGCCGCTCTAGCCTGATCAGCTGTAGTGAGTGTACTTAAGTTTGATGTCGCTGTAGCGGCCGATGTTATTGTATTTAATAAACTAGCGTCTTGACTTTTTAACCAAGCGGCTGAACCAAAACTACCTTGTAGTACATAAAACTCGTTTTTTGGCTGCTGAGACACATTGCCATTAGCAGCTGTTACAGCTGTTGTAGATATATCTATCCACAAAGAACCCATTGCAGGATTTTGAGCTGTAGTTATAGCGCCTGATTGACCTGAACCAGCTGTTATTCTTTGTGTTATTGTGGGTGCTGATGCTGCTCTTAATATATTTGGCTTAATACTTATAGATGAGTTTAATAAAGTAACAGCGCTAGCCCTAGCTAATGTCTCAGTTGCAACCACTGAATTTATTTGTGTGTTGGTGGCTGTTGTTGTAAGATAGTTATTTGTCACATTAGCACTTAGTTGAGTAACTGTTGATGCTGCAGCATACCCTTCTCCAGCTATAGTACTAACTGTTTGCGACACGAATGCACTGGAATATGAAAAACTACCATCACTATTGAAAGATCCTATGTAAGCATCAATAATATTAGTACCTAAGCCAAGGAAATCACCAATATCACCAATTCTGTAGTTTTTTGTAGTATATATAGCTCTATTATTAGCTCCGATGCCGTTAAATTCAGAACCTACTAGGATATCATTTACTCCTATATTACCATCTATCTGAAAATCACTAATTCTTGCCATTTTACTTCTTTTTTCTTACTTTATAGTTTTTTCCACCTTCTGATCTTGTGCCTTTACCACCGTTACCTCTATTAGAAGCCACTGATTTAAACATACCATCCTTATGATCGTAATCTTTATTCTTATTTACTGGAGAATCCTTGTGTCTTTGCTGAGAATCTCTCTTTTTAGCACGACGTAGAGGTGTCATAGCCATTTTCTTGTCACGTACCGCCTTTTTCTTAGCTGCAGATGGGCTTAGTTTTTGTATAGGGCCACCTACTTTCCTGGGTTTTGCCATAATGTTTTTGTCTTTATCTATAATATACTATCACATGGAAATAACAACAATTAAAAGCGTGACATTAGCCCCCTTACTCTATACTATAACAGCCTATTGTCACAGTATTTGAAATGTATTAGAAATATAGGGATATTGTCTTATACTACCTTATACAAACTCGTTACGTTATAGGAAAATCAAATCATTTCACCCGGGCCCCACCTATTTCATACATTTTCTACAAAACATTTCACCTTTTCATATTATTTTTCATTAAACATTCCACATATCCACACCCCCTGCTGTATAGCATACACAAACTAACTACGAGTTATTGAAGATAATATATATATAAAATAAATAAATTAAATTAAATTAAATTACTCGCAAACACATTACGTTAAATTACTGATAATAATAATATAAATAAATAATTTTAATTAAACCTTTAAATAAATATAACATGAGTATTAATAATAAAATATCAAAGCGATTTGTACTTCGTAAATCATTAATCGGTACTAATACATTAATAACATTCACCACCAACAAAGGTGATAAGGTAACGTACGATCACGATAAGGTATATAATGCTAACAGCGATCGGCTTGAAAATATGCCATGCTTCGTTAAGTATAAATCATATACCAATACTAATACCTTGCCAGTGTGGGTAAGGCAAATGAAGGAGCTCGTCTGAGCTTTTTCATTCACAAACAAATAACTAAATTAAATTGATAATATAATTAAATAAATAAATAAATATACTACTATGATAAATTATAATAATAAGATGAAGGAGTTACTAGGTACTCACCTTGAGTTAATGATAAGGAACAGAGCATTCGATCGCTGTTCATGGATTGAAGAAGATGGTGATCA
>ENA-OSJC01002714-OSJC01002714.1-marine-metagenome-genome-assembly--contig:-NODE-2714-length-13082-cov-8.128797_pt1 | contig 13082 bp, 12 predicted proteins | sample MGYA00237885_ERZ534234 | MGnify/ENA primary metagenome ERZ534234 (study PRJEB26413, sample SAMN06343907) | marine metagenome | isolation source: coastal waters | place: Atlantic Ocean: West Antarctic... | reverse complement strand
TGAAATTGGTAGACACAACGGACTTAAAATCCGTGCCTTTTTGGAGTGCCAGTTCGAGTCTGGCCGAGGGCACCACTAAATGAGAGACAAGGTATATTTAGTTTTTGATAAAACGAAGGCTTCTTTAAAGATTAAATCAATCTTAATTAAAAAAATTAACATTACAACTTTAAGAAATTCCAACATAATAATTGTGTTAGGTGGAGATGGTTTCATGCTTCAAACTTTAAAAAAATTATACAAACATAAAAAACCTTTTTATGGAATTAATTCTGGAAACTATGGGTTTTTAATGAATAAGTTTTCAAATGAAAATATCATAAAAAATTTAAATATCTCTAATAGTATAAAAATTTACCCCCTACAAATGACTGTTACCAATAAAAGTAATCAAATAAAAAAATCAATAGCTATTAATGAGGTTTCTATATTAAGACAAAGCAAGCAGGCATCATCAATTTCTATTACAGCTAATAAGAAAAATATTATTAAGAATCTTATCTCTGATGGTGTTTTAGTTTCAACACCAGCTGGCAGTACAGCTTATAATTTATCAGCACATGGACCAATTTTAAATTTAGATTCAAGAAAACTTGCAGTTACACCTATTAGTCCTTTTAGACCTAGAAGATGGAAGGGCACAATAGTTAATGATAAATCTAAAATTTTAATAAAAAATTTAGATACAAATAAAAGACCCATTAGTGCTGTTGCAGATAATTTCGAAGTTAGAAATGCAAAGATAATTAAGATACAAGCTAATAAAAAAATTAGTTTCGAATTATTGTATGATAAAAATAACAGTCTTCACAAAAAAATAAAGATTGAGCAAACACGAAAAGAAACTTCAAATAACTGAGTGATGGTGCCCCGCACGTAGTCGAACCACAGACCTATTGATTACAAATCAAATAGCTACTAATTAATTCCTTTCATTAAAATTGATACAAATTACCTCTAGAGTCGTGTCGAGTAACTAGAATATTGATGACTTCAAAATGACCACACATTAATAAATAAAAGTTAAATATATCAACAACTGTGGTGATGTTATTTACAATTTATAGATGTACTTCTTAAGTCTATTTGTGAGTCTTAGTGATTATTTTTTTTGTTTAATAAATAGTGAAAGTGTACCTGCAATTACAACAAATAAAAATCCACCATTAAAATATCCTGCTGCTCTAAAAAGTTGAGTTATTATAATTGTGAATATAAATATTTTACTACTATTACTTAAGTCAGTTTTTAAGTAAAATCTGATAAATAAAATTATTAATAAGATGTTAAAATAACCAAACTCTACTAGTAATTTATTAAAATTATTAGAACCATCATTGAAATTATAAAGAATTTGATCAGTATATCCACCGATCATTTTATTATTTTTGGCAAACTCAAAGCTAGCTTGTTTATAATTTTGAAAACCGTAACCTAGAGGATTATTTTTTAATGCTCCAAATGCAACCATGTAATGATTTAAATGAACAATTGTAGTTGCGTTAATGGTTTCATTTACTGTTATATTCCTTTTTTGTTTTTTTTCAATTATGACAATCTTTTTATCAACTTTAGATTTAATAATATCTATGTTTTCGATATTTAATTGATCAATTTCTTTCTTAACTTTAATAGCAATTTCTCTATCAATATTTGCGAGTTCCATTATCTTTTCTACATCTAAAGATTTTATATCTTTAGATTGCTTTTCTTTATCTGAAATTACTTTTTCTTTATCTGAAATTACTTTTTCTTTATCTGAAATTACTTTTTCTTTAACTAAAGATTTTATATCTTTAGTTTGCTTTTCTTTATCAACATTTGAAAATATATTAAAGTTTAATATTTTTTGAATTGTTTTTTGTACTGATAATTCTATATCAGTATCTTTATTTAACTCAGAAAAATTACTAATTTTTTTTACATTTCTTGCACTTTTCTTAAATTTACCAATTTGATTTCCTATCTCACTTGCATAATTGTCTTTTGCTTCTCTTTCATATAAAATTTCCAAATTTAAAACTTGATATACTCTTGACCAACAGTTTGTTATTGATAAAAAAATGCATAAACTTAAAATAATAGGAAAAAGAATATAAATTTTATCTTTAAAATTTTTGAGAAGACCAAAAATTAATAAAGCAAGTGAACTGAGCATTATTCCTAGCATTAAGGTTAGAGAGAGAAAAAAAATAAAATTTGCTATTGTAAAGAAAAAAATATTTAATTTTTCAAGGTTATTTTTCTTTTTAAATTGAATAAAACTGTATAAAATTACGGCAGCAGAAATCATTCCTAAATGTGAATTTTCAGTAAAAATTAAATTAAATATTGGAAAATGATCTTTGTGACACATTACACATAAGCCATTTATTAAATTTTCATGATCATATAAATAAAAATCAAAGAATATTAATTCTAAAAAAAAAACGATATTTAAAGAAAATATAAATAGAGTAATAGTTTTATTAAGGATTTTATCGAAAAATGGTTGAATTTTATAAAGTGCTGCTAAATTTATATATAAAAAAATAAAAGAAAAAATAATATATTTATCAAATAATAAATTTGAATTTAAATTTGAAAATAGTAAATGAACTAACAATATTAAACAAAGACCTAAAATATATAAATAGTACTTAAGATCAACTTTTTTAAATAAAATAAAGTTAAAAACTAGTAAAAATGAAATTAAATATTTTGCTTGAAATATTCCAATTTTTAAATCCCAAAAAAAAACACTCAAAAGTATAATTATTGATGAGAATAAAATTATGACTTTTTCTTTTTTAAGTTGATCTAAAATTTGCAACACGATATATAATTTGTTAATAATTAATTAATTAATATTCTTTTTATAAATTATTACATATACAGTTCTATGATCTATTTCAAAATTTATATTTTGTGTATGACTTACTTTATGTACAAAATTTGCATATAATTGAGAAAGTCAAATAAAGCAGAATCGAACTAGGGACCTTTTGATTAAAAATGAATTGCTAAAGTTTAAATAATCATTTGTTCGCAACAATAATCCTGAAATATTCCTAGTCTGGTCATACTCTGTCACAGTGCTAGGATCATATTTCATGAAAAAACTTTTAGGGATCATGGTTCTGGGTTTGATGTTAAGTGGAAACGCTTATAGACATACTCTCCAAGCAATAGTATGAACTATAAAAATTTATGTAAAAATATAATTAAATGAATTATAAAATAAAAAAATATTAGCTAAATGATCTTAAGCGACTTAATAAAAAAAAATTTTAAATTATCTTCTGATACTATTATAAAAGATAACCATGGTCCTGGTGAACTTGAGGGATGGGATTCATTGGGCCATGTAATACTTATGAATGCAATACAAAAAAATTATTCTATTTCAATCGATATGGATGAAATGATTGAGATTGAAAATGTATCTGATATTAAGAGTTTATTAAAAAAGAAAGGGGTCTCTAACTTTTGATAGACCAATGACAGACCAAACTATTGTTTCTACCATAATAAAAAATGGAAAACTTTGCCCGGATAAAATAGCTATAACTACTGGATTACTACCAAATATAGAAACAATAACTTATGCAAATTTATCTAAAAAAATTCTTCAAGCCTCAGAATTTTTATCTTTAAATGGTGTCCTTCCTGGCGAGATAGTTATTTTATCTGCCCCTCAATCTATTGCTTTTATTGTTGGATACTTTGCTACCCACTTACTAGGTGCAACAGCTGTTCCGGTAGATATTCAATTAACACCTTCACAACTCCGATATATTTCTGATGAATGTAAAGCAAAGATTATTTTTTTAAATTCAGAAAATTCTATAAAAAATATGCCTAAAGTTTTACCATTAAGTTCACTTTTAAATACAGGATGTAATGAATTACCGCAAAGAGACTTTCCTAATCTTAATTATTGTGCAGATATTTTATTTACTTCAGGTACAACGGGTAACCCAAAAGGTGTAATGCTTACTCACGAAAATATTCTTGAGAGTTCAAAAAATATAAATGCTTTCATAAAAAATACGTCAAAAGATCTTGAGATTCTTCCATCACCATTAAGTCACTCATTTGGATTAGCAAGATTAAGATGTAATTTTTTAGTTGGGGCAAGTATAGCTTTGGTGAACGGTTTTTTACTTCCTGGAAAAATTTTTAAGCTACTTAAGGAAACTAAAGCTACAGGAATTAGTTTTGTTCCAGCAGGGGCTGCGGTTCTTCTTAAATTTGGTGAGGATAAATTAGCTACATTTAGTAAGCAGTTAAAATATATTGAAATGGGCTCAGCACCAATGCCAATTAAACAAAAACAAAAATTAATGCAATTATTACCCAATACTAAAATCTGCATGCACTATGGATCAACAGAAGCATCAAGATCATGTTTTATTGAATTCCATAAAGATAAACATTACTTAAATAGTGTAGGAAAAGTTACTCCAGGAATTGATTTAAAAATTCAAAATGAAAATGGTAAAGAGTGTGAAGCTAATGAGAGTGGTGAAATTATAGTTAGTGGAAAATCAGTTTCAAAGAAATATCTTTCATCAAATATACCAATAAAAGATGATTGGTTTATGACTGGAGACTATGGTTACAGAAATGAACAAGGTTATATTTTCTTAAGTGCCCGTAAGAAAGATTTAATAAACGTAGGGGGAAGAAAAGTATCACCAGTAGAAATAGAAAATATGATAAATTTGATCCCATCAATATTAGAATGTGCCTGCATAGGTGTGCCAGATCCAAAATATATTTCAGGAGAGGTTATCAAAACTTTTTTAGTACTTAACAACTGTAAAATAAATCGTTATAGTCAAATCTCTGATGTAGATTTAGTTTTATACTTAAGGAAAAATTTAGAGCCTTATAAAATTCCTTCTGAATTTAAATGGATTGATAAAATTCCAAAAACATCGTCAGGCAAGATTCAAAGAGATGTTTTAAGAAAAAATTTTTAAGAAAAAGAGGAATATTAAAAATGCTCAACATGTTATCTAGAATAATTCACCCAAAAGAAATAGTAATAAAGAAAGGAAGTTTAATTCGTATTAAATTTTTAATTGGAAAAAAAGCGGCAATATTAATTGGAAGTGAGTCTCTTCAAAAATCTGATTATTTACAAAAAATAGAAAAATATTTATTAGCATCTAAAATTGAATATTCTATTATTAAAGGTATATCTGGAGACCCTTCTGAAAAAAGTATTTCAGAAGTTTCAAATCAGCTTAATGAAATTAAACCTGACTGGGTTATAGGAGTTGGTGGTGGATCTGTCATGGATACAGCTAAACTTGCATGGACACTTTATGAAAATCCTAGAATGTCGTTGTCAGAATTTCAAACCCCATTTAGCGTTCCAGAGCTAAAAAAAAAAGCAAAGCTTTGTCTAATCCCAACAACTTCTGGAACAGGTTCAGAAGTAACTAATTCTGCTATTGTAATGATTAAGGGAACTAAAACTCCAATCATATCGAATTTTTTTATACCTGATATTGTTATTTTGGACCCAAATTTAACAATAAATCTTCCAAACAAAGTTGCCGCTTGCACTGGAATTGATGCCTTTTCTCATGGATTAGAATCCTATTGTTCTACCCTTAGTAACTCACTAACTAAAGTGTATGCTATAGCGGGAGCCAAGCTTATATTTAAAAATCTTAAGAGTGCATTGTTGGACCCTGAAGACATTAAAACAAAAGAAAAGTTACTTTATGGATCAATGTTATCAGGTTTAGCTCAGGGAGCCACATCTGTAGGTGGTATTCATGCAATGTCACATTCTTTAGCATCAAATATTAATTTACCACATGGTCACCTTAATGCTTTATTTATAATTCCAGTTCTTAAATTTAATACAGTAGAATCTAATAGTGTAATTAAATTCTTAAAAGAAATGGATATCAATGATATTAATATATTAGATAAATGGATTTCAGAAATTATGGATATTTGTAAGCTAAATAACAAATGGGGTAATTTTTCAAAAGATTTTAACTTAGATGATATGTCACAAAATATAATAAATGATATTTGTGCAAGAACAAATCCTAGAAAACTTACAGTCGAAGGAATAAAGTCTATATTGGATGAAACTCGTTAATGAATTCTTTTGAAAAACTTTTGAGTAATGAGCCACATCAACTTGATAGTTTGGATAAAGATTTACTTTTTAAAGCAGCTTTAGTAGATAATTTTAAACATCATTATGATAACTGTCTACCTTATCAAAGACTATGTAATAAAAGGGGGTGGCATCTTCCTTTAAATAAAGATTTTAATTTAGAAGACTTTCCTTATCTGCCAGTCGAAATTTTTAAGAATATGCATTTAAGCTCAACACCAAGTACAAATGTAATTAAAACTTTACAATCTTCAGCAACTTCTGGGCAGACACCCAGTACTATTTTTTTAGATAAAGAAACCAGTAAAAGACAAATGCAAACCTTAGTTTGGTTTCTATCTCATCGATTAGGAAAAAATAGAAGGCCTTTCATAGTTATGGATGTAGATCCTAAAGATATAAAGTATGGGCAAAATACAATTTCAGCTAGAGCTGCTGCTGTTAGAGGCTTTTTGACTGCAGCATCTTCATATAACTATTGTATGATACAGGATGGAGTTGGTGAACTACATATAGAATTGGAAAAACTAGAAAGATCGTTAGAAGAAGCTCAAAAATCTGGAGATAAAGCAATAATTTTTGGTTATACTTACGTATTTTATGTTTATGTTGCAAAACAGCTTCAAAAAAATGGAATAAAATTTAAACTCCCAAATGTAACTATATTGCATATAGGAGGATGGAAAAAACTACAGTCTCAAGCAACAGATAAAAAAACCTTTAATAAAACTATGCAAGATGTGTTTGGAGTAAAACAAGAAAATATTATAGATTGTTATGGCTTCACTGAACAGCTTGGTGTTGTTTATTTAGACGGTAAAGATGGTTTAAAAAGAACGTCAGAAGTTTCTGAGGTTATTGTTAGAAATCAGAACACGCTTTTACCTTGCAAAGATGGAGAAGAGGGCCTTTTGCAGTTTATAACCCCTCTTCCTTTGAGCTACCCTGGAAATGCAATACTAACAGATGATGTTGGAAAAATTGTGTCTCGAGAAAAAGGTAAAGATGGACGAAAGGGTGTTGCTTTTGAAATCTTGGGTCGTAGACAAAAAGCCGATATTCGTGGGTGTGGAGATATCCTATCTGAAAGCATGTTTAATACAAAAAAGAAATAATGAAATTTTATCAACTTTTTAATGATGGTGAACATAAAGCATTAGCTGATGAAACTATTTCAGATCTTAAGCCAGTTGAAAATTTTATTGATATTTTAAATTCAATTAGAAAAGGACAAGAATATTTAACAAAAATAAAAGTTGAGGATATTATTGCTTGGCTTGATGAAATTAGTGTCACTTGGTCTGACAGAAATTCTGAGACTCAAAAAAATTTTTCTAATCAAGGAATAAATTTCTTAATTTTTTGGTTTAGAAAAAAACATCTTATGGAAATTACAGACCTTGCTTTTCGAGGAAATAGAAATTTTTTAGATGATTTTATTAATATAAATAGAAGTGAAATCAAACTGAAAGCCCAACCCAGAGGAATTGTTAGTCATTGGATAGCAGGCAATGTTCCTATGCTTGGCATGCTGTCACTTGTTCAGGGTATTCTTACCAAGAATGCAAATCTTGTAAAAGTATCTAAAGATAATTTGCATGTTGTTCCAATGCTTTTAAATTCTATGGCTAAAGTAAATATCAAAGGATCAAATGGTAAATTAATAGAAGGTAAAAAAATTGTACAATCAATTTCTTGTATTTATTATTCATCGTCTGACGATGATGCTCTAAATGAAATGTCACTTAATTCACAAGTAAGAGTGGCTTGGGGTGGGATGAAGGCTGTAGAAAAAATTATGAATTTACCTCGAAAGTTTGGATGTGAGGATATAATATTTGGACCTAAAACCTCTTTTGCAGCAATTGGTTCTGAAAAACTTTTTGATAAAGATAGCTCGATAAAAATAGCAAAAAAAATTGCTTTAGATGCGTCACAATTTGAACAACAGGGGTGTAATGCGCCTCACACTATTTTTGTTGAAAGAAATGGATTTATATCTCCGTTGCAATTTGCTGAACTTTTGTCACATGAGATGAGATCTATATCTAAAAAAATTCTTCGTGATCCAAATACTGTTATTGATCTAGGTAAGATTTTGATGCTTCGTGCTCAACACGAGATGAAAGGAGAAGCTTTTTATCCAGATGGATTAGAGTGGACGGTTCTATATTCAGATGATGACAAAGGTCTTGCTGAGCCATGTTACTTTAAAACTCTTTTTGTACGTCCTATTGTTGATATTATGAAAGTAGATGATTATTGCTCGCATTTAACTCAAACTGCTGGAGTGGCTTTAAGTGATGAAAGAAAAAAAGAATTTGCACTACGTGTGAGTGCAAGAGGAATTGATCGCATCCCAGATGTTGGCTCTATGTCAAATTATGATGTCCCTTGGGATGGAATGTTTATGATGGATAGACTAGTAAGATGGTGTAAAATTTAATGGAATTTGATCAAAAGAATATTTTGTTTCATCATACTGGAGTTATTACAGATGATATTGAGTCATCTATAAGTTTTTTTTCTAAGTTAGGATATACGACTTCAAATATTTATAATGATAAACCACAGCAGACTTTTGTAGCTATACTTAATAAAACTAATTCACCAATGATTGAACTTGTATCACCAATGAATAGTAATTCTCCAGCACAGGGCTGGGTTACTAGGGTTGGTGCTGGTGCTTATCATATTTGTTTTAAAATTGAAAATGCAAAATTAAATGAAGCTATTGATTATTTTAAAATGCAAAAATTTTCACAGCTTTCAGAGCCAACTCTATCTCCAGCATTTGATGGAGCTCATGTGGTATTTTTATGGGGCAAGGAAGCTGGTTTAATTGAGCTTGTTGGATCTCTATAGATGAAATAATAAATGAAATACTTGTACTTTGTGTTAAAAAAATAATATTTATGACCAATAATTATAAAGTAGTAGTAGCTCACCCAGATGATGAGATTATATTCTTTAGTTCAGTTTTAAAAAATTCCTCACAAACTATAATTTGTTTTAGTTCATCAGAGGATAAAGACATAACAACGGGCAGACAAAACATAAAAAATCAAATACCATTAAATAATTTTTTTTTTTTAGATATACCTGAGTCAAATGTGCAAGGTACAGCTAATTGGAAAAAACCTAAAAAAAATAAAGAAGGAATTGTTGTTGGTAAGAATTCTTCTTTTTACAAAAAAAATTATGTGGATTTAAAGTTAAAACTATCAAAACTTATTCATTATGGGGAAGTTATATACACGCACAACCCGTGGGGCGAATATGGCCATGAAGAGCACGTACAAGTATTTCATGTAATTATGGAGCTAGCAAAAGAACTTAATCTCAAAGTTTATGTTAATAATTATGTTAGCAACAAAAGTTACTTGTTGATGACTATGGAACAACATCTGCTGTCAGATATACATCATATTGGTATACCCGATTTAAATTTGAATTTAATTTTTAAAAAATTATATCAATCTAACTTGTGTTGGACTTGGAATGAAGATTATTGCTGGCCTAAATCTGAGTCATTTTTTGAAATAAATAAATATGAAAAATACCTAGAAACTAAAACTTCTAGAAAAGTAATACATCCATTAAATATGCTGCCTGGAAATTATAAAACCAATACTTTTAGAGATATAATTTTAAAGATTTTACCAATAACAATAAAAAAAAAGATAAAAAATTTATTTAAGTCATTATGAGGATTAAGAATTATAATATTAAAAAAGTTTTTTAAGTTTATATAAGATCTAAATAGATCTGAAAGTATTTTATTCTAACATCTTATTTAAATTTACTATTGTGTTTATAAAATTTAGCAAATATCATAAACAGCAGCATGTCCATGATGATAAAAAAAATCAATTTTAAAGACTATAAAAAATTAAAAAATTTTGCAAAAAAAAATATCTCTAATTGGGATGTGCCAAATTATAATAATTGGAAATCTATTTGGGATCAATATCCAGAATCAAAAATAAAATCTCCTTGTGGTGATATTTTGATCTCAAAAAAAAAAATTGTTGGATATCAAACATACTTCCAAAAGATTATATTATATAAAAATAAAGAATTTAAAGTTAACGTACATTCAAATTGGTTAGTTAAAAAAAAATATAGGAGTAAGTCGTTATCATTGATTAACAAATATTTTAAAGACAAAGCAGATATATATCTAACCTCAACTGGATCTAAAGAAGCGTCTCAAATATGGAAGATTTTTGGTGCACATGAAGTTAACGCAATAAATTGTAAAAAAGTTTATTATAAAATATTTAAAATTAATTCATTTATACGTTCATATTTAAGATGGAAAAATATTAACTTTATTCCAAATTTTTTTACAAATTTATTTTCGATTATTCTTCAAGTTATCTTTTTTAAAAAATTTTATATAACAAAAGAAAAAAATTTATTTAGTACAAAAAACTGTTTGATTAAAAACTTAGCAGAAATAGAAAAATTTAATCTTATTTACGAGAAGCAATTAATCTATCCTACAGAAAAAAGAAGCAATAAGCATTTAGATTGGTATTTAAATATTATTAAATATAATAAAAAAATAAAAATAATAAAAATACTTTATAAGAAGAATATTATTGGTTATTTTGTATTAGCACTAACAAAAAACTCAAAACTTAAATTAAAAACAATTTATCTAGCTGAGATTAGAATTTTTAAAAAATATAACAAATTTTTAAAAAATATTTTACTTGAAATAGAAGGATATTCAAAAAAAACAGGCTATGATGTTCTTGAATACAGAAACTTGAATAATTTTTATAAAAAATATTTTAATTTTAATAATTATTTTCAAAGAACGATGGATCATAATTCGTATATGCTCAAATTTAGCTCAACTATAAATTTGAGTGATAAAAGAAAGTTTCTTAATAATTTTCATACATCATATTTGGATGGTGATAATTTACTTTAATATAATAGGTTATATTTAAGACGTTAATTACAATTTTTTTTAAAATTAAATGTATTTATATTATAATATTTGTACTGTATTCATTTTAAAAAATAATCTATAAAAATGACTATTCATTTAGCAGAAATGGATGATGGAAATCCTGGAAAAATGTTTACAGGCAAAGGGTCATTAAAAGATGATCACTACATAGTTAAGAAAAAACATAGTGGAAAAATATTTATTAAGTTGTGGATGTTAAAAGATTATGGTGTCACAAAAGTAAAAGCTAGTGACACAATCGATTTATCTAAAAAAGGAAATTTATGGGTGATTGATGGAGGGGGTACTAGAAAATTTGATGTTATAGATGTTAGTTATAAATATAGAGGTGAGTGTAATTCATTAACAAAAGAAGAATATTTAAAAGCTTCTAAATAATATATTTTCAACGACAACTTACTTAGTCTAAATCTTTCCAAAACCAATACAATTTATCAAATATTTTTTTTAAGTCCTTTTTTTTATAATTGTAGTCACACAGTCCAATACATAAGTATTCACCATTATTTAGATCTTCGTTATTTTTAAAATTTATTGGATTGTTTTTTCTTATATATCTATCTATATCTTTTTTTGTTTTAAAAATTCTTGAAAGAAACTTTCTATTTCTTAATATATTTGCTTTGTAAAGAGATTGATATCTTGTAGCAATTGGCAATTGGTTTGATTTCAGAAAATTATCTATTTTTTTTTGGGTAGTTTTTATTTTATTTCTATCAAGTTTCATTCCATACGCGTAATAGGAATGAGTATAGTGTTTCATGGTCATCGGGGTAATAATACCTTTAAATTTTGCTAAATATTTATTTAAATAATTCGCAAGGCCTTGTTTTTCTCTAACAATTTTTTTAAGCTTTTTAAGCTGCTCAATACCAATTGCTGCTTCTAATTCACCTAATCTGAAATTAAAACCTAGAATATGATGATTGTGTTTTTCTTTTTCTTCAAGGGCGTGTTTGGTTAGAAAAATTTATCTATTGGTGTTCTTTTTTATCCGCTATTGCGGGCCTTAAGAAAAACACCAATGGAATTGCCAAGGGTCCGAATAAAATTCCCATCCAAACCCAAAACCGCACATTCGCGCGGCGCTCCTGAGCTATCGTCCGACAAACGTAAGCACTCGCTACGACGGTTAAGATTAACGCGATGGTTAACGGCATATCAAACACTCTTTATCAAGCATGAACACACAAAATATCTATAGCGGCAACCTTAAACCAGAACGGGCTATATTGAAGCCTCGGTCGCGAACCACTTTTGACTGCTCGCTGTTTAAATTAAGTAACGGGTTGGTATGGTTCATATGAATGAACCATACTTTGGCTCGCTGCTGCTCAGACAACTGAGATAAAGCAGCCATAGTTTCCATGACAAAAGGATGGGGGATTTTAGACATATCTCTTCCTGGTAGCTCACCATCGCCATAAAATGTAGCGTCAATTAATGCGTAATCTGACGCCTCTACCTGATCTACAATATCCTTTTCCCACTCAGACCATTTGTTAATATCGGGAATAAAAAGCGCCGTTTTTTGGGGACCTTTTATAGAGAAACCGACTGTTTCGGAAAACTCATCTCTATGCGGCACTAAAAAAGGGGTGATCTCAAGATTTTTAAAAGACACTGGTAACTCGTCACCCAGAGGCTCCAAAATAATATTCTTGAGACTAACCAGTTGACTCCAAGGGCCATTCTTACGCAAATATTGTCCCATCTTTGGCATCACATAAACGGGGATTTGATCAGCCCCCATAGCCTCTCTTCCAAAATACATCAGTCCAGTATAGTGACCCATATGTGCATGAGTAATAAAGACTCCTGCAAGCTCGCTATTTGGTGCCTCCTGCTCCAGTAGAAAAAGTTGCTCCGGTAAATTGGGCGTTGCCTCAAAAAGGTAATTTTTCTGAGTTTGATGGTCAACCACAGCGAGTGATGTCGCGCTTAGTCTTTTTTCTTTGTTAACCC
>ENA-OSJC01002713-OSJC01002713.1-marine-metagenome-genome-assembly--contig:-NODE-2713-length-13093-cov-16.063691_pt1 | contig 13093 bp, 11 predicted proteins | sample MGYA00237885_ERZ534234 | MGnify/ENA primary metagenome ERZ534234 (study PRJEB26413, sample SAMN06343907) | marine metagenome | isolation source: coastal waters | place: Atlantic Ocean: West Antarctic... | reverse complement strand
TTTTTGCTGCCAATTGCTTCGCAAAGAGCCTCGCTCCGGTAGCCGCTGGAAATTGTAACTGGTAAATCAAAGTGTGCACGTAGTGGTTCTAAAATTTCATAACATAAATCCCCTAAGTTTTTTATCTCGCCTGCTCCTGGAGTATTATCAATACCCTTACGCGTAGCGGTCATTGATTTTGTCATCTCTTTTAAAGTAAAGTGTTTACTTAGTTTCACAATAATATCCTCCCACTGTTTGTTTGTTATGAAATGCTTGTATCCAAATCTGTCCATTACCTGAAGAATAATTTGGATTCTTAACGTAGTATACTATCTTATCATAAAGTTCTGAACAAGACATTCCAGGTGGAACAGGAATAGGTTTAAATTCATATAAAGTACTAGACAATACTATGATTAATATTAGTTTCATCTTACCAACAAATCTATCACGAAGAGTGTAGTTGTGCCCGCAGCTACTAAAAGAACCCAGTAGATCTTGTCTACCTTACCGCCCATTTTCTCGACATCTTCGTGAATATGTTTTAAGTCTTGTTTGTTCTTAACAATCTCTTTTTTAATTCCAGTCATATGCCCATAAAGGGATAAGATATGTTCTCTTGTTGTTTTTGGTTCTATTGCCATTATTTATCCGTTAAAAGTAATGTCGTTTTGAAAGAGTTCTGCTCCTCTTATTTGAGTTTTTGCAGTTTGTAAATTGTTATTAACGGGAGGAAGTATAGGTACTTGGCCTGCTGCAGATGCATTAGAAGGAGGTAACTTTAATGGTTGAATAGGTGTAGTTTCTTTTTCATTTTTAAACTGTTCTAAATATTTAAAGAAAGTATGGTTTTCTGTTTCTAAATCTACTCTTCTGTTTTGATCAATAATTTCTCTTATTTCTGGAAGAGCTTCATAATATGGATTAGGTGTATCTGTTCCTTCTTTATCATTTAAATCTCTAGTAATTTTTGTCATTTGTGTTCTAAAAAAATCATTAGGCACTTGAGGTGTATACACTCCTCTAAATAAATTTTGAGTTGTTTCTTTATCTATTCCTTTTCTAGTAACACTTTTTCTAATTTGATTTTCTGGAACACCTAAAGCTCTGGCTGCTTGAATATTTTTATACATTTCTTTTACTGTTTCATATTTTCTAGCTTGTGAATACTTATATCTTCCTAAAATATCTTCTGGAGATACTCTTCCTCCTCTCAAAAGAGGACTAATAAATAAAGCATTATCTTGTTTTAATCTTCTACCAAAATCAGTTGTCATAAATTTTAAAGATCTAACAGGATCGGCTGTAATTTCTCTCATTCCATATAAACTACTTAACTCATCACTTAGATTATACATCTGACCATACTTATCTGTTTTGCCTGTAGCTGCTCTACCCATTCTTACTAATTGATTAAGAGAACCTGGTTTAAAAGATTCGGCAACATGAGAAATACCTTTAGCTATTTTAACCATTGTTTCATCTTCATCACTCCATACTCTTTTTCCTCTAGATCCTATGCCTTTTCTAAAGGTAGAATCAATTAATGCTTCAGAAAACATAGATTCTGTAGCATAAGGTTTTAAAATTTCTGTAATACTCTCTGTCATACCTTCTCCTAAAGCTGCTTTTAAAGAATTGGGATCGCTTTCTCCTCTTCCCAATGCACCCACGATAGCATTAAAAGGTCTAATTAAAGTATCATAAGCATTAGAATAACTAAAATCTACATATTTTAAATTACCATCTTCATCTCTACCCATGGGAAGTAGTGTAGAATTTTTTGACCATTCAGGTACAAATTTTCTAAGTGCATCCATTTCTTCGTCGGACACATCGTTTTTAGCTTTCATCATTTCAACTAAACCATATGGAACACCACCTACTGTAGCCCCAAAACTAAATAATCTTTTATAACCTAAACCTTTAAGACCAGGTACACCAGAATTAATTTCTCTTAAAGATTGTTCAAAAATATTATGTCCTGTTCTCATAATCTCTAATGGAAATGCTATGAAGTTACCGAAGGGAGACATACGTAAGGCTCTTCCTGTTCTACCAATATATGCGTAGTTGGGTACTTGATTACGAGTTAAATTTCCTGCTACTTCGTCTAAAAAATTATCCATCATTTCTTGAGGATTAGATGCTCTTTTTATATAGCCTTCTCTAGGTGCTGATTTTCTAAAATAATTTGCTGTCTGTTCTCCACCCTCTCCTAAACCTTGTATCAATGTTTTATACTCTGCCGATAAAGGGTCTGCATACAATAATGTTTTAATATTAGAAGAATTAATTCCTAAATCTTTTACTACTCCAGAGTATCTATTTCTCTCTAAACTCCAATTTATAATTTTCCAAAAATCATCTTCAGCTACATATGCATCTTGAGTTTTCTCATATATTTTTTTTAATTGTTTAACAGTTTTGTTTCTTAAATTGGCAGGAAGTCTATCCCCCAAAGATCGTTCTACCTTTGCAGGATCCGACATCATATCTCTTATTAATCTTTTCATTTCTCCTGCTTGAACATTACTATCTGTTACACCCACTGCTAAAAGTTTTTGATAAAGAATCTCATCTGCCTCAGTCATTGTTCCTAAAACTCTTTTTCCTGTTAAACCATAGGCTTGTTTAAATACATTTTCTCCACCAAAAGCTTCAGGCATTAACATTTTAAAGTCTCCATAAGTAGGAAATGCCGCACCATTAGCAGATACAAAAGCACCCGCACTTAATAAATTACGTACGTGTGTTAATGGGGATAGTATTGTTTTAGTAATTTGAGAACCAGCTTTAGGTCCAAGAATAGCATACTTATATAAAGTCCCTACACTACTTTTATTTAACCAATTACTTGTCACCTCTAACAAAGGTTCAAACTGAGGTGCTTGAATATATTTATTATCTAAACTAGTTGAAATTTTATTACTATCACTTTCAAATTTTTTCCATTTAAGAGGATTATCTAAATCTCTTTTGGCTTGAAGCTCTGCTTGTTTTATTTTAAACGCTCCATCATCTGATGCCATTAGTCTTTCTCTTAAACTAATAAGATCTTCGGCAGTTCCCTTGCCCCCTAGTTCTGATTGATTTAAAATATCATCTACTAGTTGAAGTTCTGACTTAACAAAACCTCCCGGCCCCGCTCCTTGTTTTGCAATTTTATTTAAATAATCTACTGTAAAATTTACATTAGCTAGTTTTCCAGTGGTTGCCATAAAAGTATAAGTGGGGTCTCTTACGATTCCAAATATTTCTTCTTGCCAGGGTTGTAATACTTTTTTTTCTAATACACTACTTTTAACTTGAACACCTTTTAATTCATTAGGACTTATATTGCTGTCATTTATTTTAAATATATCTACTTCATCATTGGCTAATCTTTTAGCTGCATCATCCACTACACTATCTGCTTGTCTTACTATTTGTTCGTATTGTGATTTAGGTACTGCTTCTTTTAAAGCTTGTTGTTCAAAAGATGCTATCTCATCAAGAGTAGCGGGTCTTTGTAACGCAATAATTTTTTTATTAACAAAATCTTCTCTAGTGTTTATAATTGTTTGGTCAACATATTTATCTTTGGCTCTTGCTATTTCATCTGCACTAACTTTGTATTGATCTAAAATTTCAACTCCTGTTAATTTTTTAGCATCTTGTGCTCTATAATTTGCACTAAAATATCTACCAAAATTATTACCTATGCTTCTTTCCATTGCTCTATTAACTGGTTTGCCAAATATATAACTAGATAAATTATCTGTTGACTTTCTAAACTCAATAACATTTTTTTTAATTACATCCGCTGCATCTTTAGATCCATACTTTTCAACCAAATCTAAACTTTCTTTTAGTTTTGGAGTTATTCTATAATCATCATTAGTAAAAGCACCTTTACTTCTTATTTTATCTTTTAATTTTTCAATACTATCAAAAGCATTTTGTTGTATTTGTTTTTGTACTTCTGGTGTAACTTTTCCTTGATACTTTGTAGCTGCTTCTAAAACTTCTAAGTTAGCAAAAGCTTCTTTACCTATAGTTTTAAAATTATCTCTACCTCCTAATAATTCTAATCTATCTACTTCACTTTTAAATTGTTCTTTAAATTTTTTATTTAAGGCTATAGATTTATTAATTTTTCTAAAACCTCCTTCTACAATTGTACCATCGGCGTTTCGTTTTATTTGTATTCCTGGTCTAGAATCAATTCCACCAGATAATTTAATTCTTTGTTCTAACGCTGTTCGTGTAGCTTCTCTTCGTTCGGCAGCCACATAAGAACTCCTAACTTTTTGTAAAGCTTTTCTAAAAATTTCTGGGTTTCTTTGTTCAACTGAAGAAAGATAAGCCAATTCTAAATTATCAAATTGTTTAACAAGTTTAAGTTCTTGAACAGCTCTTTTTTTAGCTTCTGGTTTTAACATATTTTCTAAATTAGAAATACCAGTAGGACTTAACGCTTCTTGTAAATTTCTTTTAATAGCTTCTTTACCAGAGGTTTCATTAAAACCTTTAGGAGATGTGGATCTTAATTTTAAATCTGGTAAAATTTCTAAATCATAAACATCTTCTTTAATACTATTCATAGCACTATCTACTTTGTCTACTAAGTTTTCACTTGCTCTTGTAGTTGATTTTACAATTTGATTTTTAAATTGAAGTTCTTCCCAAGCTACTCTATCTGCTGTACTAGAAGGTGAAAACCCTCCTTCAGGTCCCCATTTTTCCCAACCTCTTTTTATAGCACTCTTAGAATATTCTGTTATCCCAGACTTCGCACCTAATTGTTTAACTCCTGAACCGGCACCAATTAAAGCTAAATTAAATAAAGCACCTTCAGTTCCAAACTTTAATCTATTTTTTAATTTTCTATATGCATCTGATCTACCTTCTTTGTCTTCTCTATCCATCATCGTAATTGCATAAGGTTCTAATGATGTACCTTTTAATATATCTCCGAAAGTTCCTATGTCCTCGTCAGCTACTATCGCTTCTCCTATTCCTCCTCCTACAAGTCCTCCAGCAGTGGGGCTCATAATTCTTTTACCCATACTTCCCAAACTCATATGTTTGCCAACTTTTCTAGCAGTAAGGGCTTTACTTGCTAATCTTGATCCTATTTGAAAACCTTTAACTGCAGGTATACCAATTTGAGTTAGAGCTTGAGTAATTTTTCCAGACAATCTTGCTTCAGCTTCATCATCCCATGGGTTAACATCATCAAACCATTTTTCTACACCTTTAGCTGTGTTTGTGTCACCAATTAAATCAACTAATTCTGCTCCCAAAGATACAAAACCTTTTGGAATGTTCCACAGACCTGTTGCAACACCTGCAAAAGCAGATTCAAAAAAACCTACGTCTTCGTCTTCTCGTTTTTTTTTAGTTTCTTCTACTGATAGGGGAGTAATCGCCATGTAGTCTCCTTATTAAATTAAAATTTATCGGATCCTGGGAAAATAAATTGTCTTCCATCCCATTTTCCAAGGTAGTTAACTCCACTTGGGTTTTTAGCCATATAAAGTTGACCTTTTTCTAAGTCTCCTGGGTTTTCTTCAAAAGTTTTAATTACTACAAAGTCTCCTACATTTTTACCTATGTCCGCAATTTGTTGAGCTGCGGATAGTTGATCTTTTTCATCCCCATAAACACTTACTAAAGCGTCTATATTCATTTTTAATCTAGCAGTAGAATCTCTCTGTGCGGATGCATTAACAAATTCTAAATTAATAATATCAGCTGGGCTTTTATATCCAGGTTCTCCTGGTTTACCTGTTAGTTTAGACATAGTAGTAATTTTTTCTAAGTAAGGATTGTCCATTTTCTTCATAGCTGCCTGCATTGCTACACCTTTTAATTGTCTTTGACCTTCTCTTTCATCTTTAGCTATTGCAGTTAAACCTTCTATTGAAGGAGAAGCTGCTCTACCTATTGCTTCTGATAAAGATCCACCTGGTTGTGCTAATAAGTTAGCACCAAATTTTGCAAGTTCCAAATACTTAGATCTTTTTAATTCTTCAGGGTCAGTGCCATATGCTTCACTAAACATTTCCATGTAATCTTTCATTACATCTGTATCTGTTTTTCCATCACCATACATGTTTTCAATTTGTTTATTTTGATTTATAAGATCAGCTGCTTTTCTTTTTTCTATTTCTGCTTGTGCTGCATTTTCATTAGCTATTTCTAATAATTCTTTTGCCTTATCTTCTCTTGCCTCTCCTGTATTTTTAGCATTTGTATTAAGACCAAAAAATTCTGCTACTTGTGGGTTAGCATCTTCATCTCTATCTGGATCATTTGGATCATATATTTCTGCTTGATCCCCAAATAAACTTGTTTTTATATCTTCAACATTTTTATTAGCCGATAAACCTGGATTGTACCCAAACAATCTTCCTATTGAATTTATAGGAACGTTAATAGCAGTATCCATAACAGAAGAGGTAGCATCCAATAAAAGATTTCCTCCAAATTTTAAAACAGAACCAATACCTGATCTATCTAAAAATAAATCTTCTTTACCTAACTCTTCTCCTGCTATTTTAATTTGTTCTTCTAAACTTAAATCTGGATATAAACTTTGAACATTTTTAATAATTTCTTCTTGTCTCGCTTTTTTCTTATCAATTACTGGTTCAGCAAATCCATATCTATTACCCATTTTTTCTCCATGGATAACACCACCACCAATTTGTCCACCGTCTGCATAACCTAGTCCAGTTGCAATACCATTTCCATAACTAGAAACAGTTCCACCACCTCTGAACATAGGTCGTTTTAAAATTTTACTCATTACCTTAATGCACCCATTAGTCCAGCTGCACCAATACCAATCCCCATAATTTGTTGTGTAGCACTAGGAGGAGGTGTTGATTGTGTTTGTGTTGCTGCAGGGAATCCACCAATTACTGATGCTAGTTGTGGTCCAACTAAACCTAATCTAGTGTAGTCAGCAAAAGCTGCTTCTCTAGCTGATTCTTGTTGTGCACTTAAATCTGCTTGTTGTAGTTGTCTTCCTTGACCACCTAATTGAGTTTGGTAAGTCCCTAATCCTTGTTGTGCAGTAAGATCTGCCGCTCTTGCTTGTTGAGCTTGACCAAATCCTGTTTGTAGTAATTGAGCTTCTTGCATTGCTCTAGCCATATCAGCACTCGCTTGATATTCACCCATCATGGCAGCTTCTCTACCACCACCAAAAGCTCCAGCTTGAACTGCTTGATTTCTTAATGCACCTAAACCTTTTTGTTGTTCTCTTTCCATTGATGCAAGAGAAGTATCTATTACATCTTGTTGGTAGGGAGACATATAAGATTGAATAGAACCAGCCCCGGTTCCCGCTCCTGTGCCTGTTAATGCACCAAGACCTGCTGCGGCTGTTGCAGCCTGTCCTTCAAGTCCTGATTGTCCTTGAATGAATTGATTTCCGGTGTACGTGGATGTAGGGATATTTTGATTAAGTAAACGTAATCCTTCGGTTGTTACACCAAGACCAGCGGTTTCTACAAAAGGTTCTCTATACTGTCGTGTTACTGTTTCAGCCATTTGTTATCTCATAGCCTTTCCGTAACCTCTTAACGCCATTCCACCACCTCTTTTAGGACTTCTTATTATTTTTTTAATTTTAGTAGAAGTCTTGCCTGAAAGTTCTGGCATCTGTAAAAGCTTTTTCTTTTTTTCACCTTTTAAAAGTGTTGTGTATGTTTTACCATTATGTGTAAAAGTTTTCTTACCCATTTTTTTAGCTAATTTAAATTTAGCGCCTCTGCTAGTAAGTTGTTTACTTGTATCACCAGTACTACCTCTTTCCCTATTAGATAGTCTTTTTTGAGCTTTAGTTTTTTCAGCTTTAGTTTCTGTAGAATATTCTAGATTACCTTTTTTAGTGTCATCTCTAGTAGATCTAAAAGTTTTTTTACCTTCCGCTTTTGCTTTTGAATGTTGTTCTCCGAAAGTAGGAATATATTTTTTCCTCGCTTTATCTATTTTACTTCTTATTTTTTTAATTATTGACATTATTTTGCCTCCAAGTTGTTCATTAAATTATACATTCTCTTCGCACCTTTATTCACACTTCCACCACCTGCTGCTCTTACAGCATCTGCAGTCATGACGAATTCATTTTTAGAAAGTCTTGCAGGTACGTCATCTGCTCTTTCTTTAGAACCTACAGGAATAAACCCTCCTTGTCTATAATCCATTTCCATAGGGCTTCCACCCATTTTTAAACCCATTAAATTACCATTGGTTTTTACTCCTGTTATACCACCTTCTTCATAATTTCCTCTCATGGAAGGAGGATAGTTTTGAGCGTTATATTTTATATCTAATTCTTTTTCTCTTTTATCATCTCTTTTATCTTGAGCTTCTTTATCTACTAAATCAAAAAAGTTATATTTTTTATCTTTACTTTTCTTTGGTTTTTTATTTTTCTTAGCTTTAGCTATAGCCTTCTTAGCTTTTGCTATATCTACAACCCCACCTTTGTCAAATCTCATCATAGGAACAGGTTCTGCGTTACCCATCATTGGTGTACCATAAAACATTTCTAATCCTTCTCTCATTGTTCCCAAATCTTCTACATCAAAACCATCGTCACCTTTCATAGATTCTATAAAGTCAGCCATAGTCATTGATTCTTCATCGTCACCTGCTTCTGCGTTTATTGTAATACCTGTAATACCTGTAGCACTTTTTGGTGCTTTCTGTTTACCCTTACCTCTAGCCATACTTACACTTTTACCATATCTATATCCTGCTCTACCACCATCTGCGTAACCATAACCATCTAACATTTCATTTACATAGTCACCGTCATATCCTGCGTTCATAAATATATCAAAAATAGCCGCTCTTCTTTCAGTTCTATCTCCAACACCTTGTTCTTTTAACATTCTATTATATTCATCTAATTCGTCTTCAGCAATTTCTGCTTGTTTAACACCATAATCAGTTGCTCCTTGAGCGCCAATCATTTTAGCATTAGCCATAATACCTTCAGGATTTAATAAACTAGAGTTACCTGCATTTTTAAGAGCTTGAGCAAATTCAAGTTTACCTGTACCCGCTACATTTCCTAGGGTTGCGTCGTTGATAAGAGAGTTACCTGCTACATTTAAACCTTCACCAATTGCTGTTGGTGCGGCTGCAAAAATACCTGTTCTTGCAACGTCTTTTAAATCTGCTTCATCGTCGCTTAGACCTTTAGTAAGTGCTGCTTTTAAAAAAGCATCTCCACCAAATTTTTGTAAACCTGCGGATAACCCCATGCCACCTGGCATCGCTGCCATTAAATAAGGTAAGAAAGGTTTTACCTCATTAGGTATAATCTTTGATACAAATTTACGTGCTTTTTTAAACGGATTGAATCCCATAATTTATGTCTCTATTATATTGTTGAACGGCAAGATAGCAACTCTTGTATATATGCTAATACCAACCATTTTACTTGTTTTTATGCTCTTAGTCAATCTAGAATGTATTAACACCAGCGCCCAAAGGTATACTTTCTACAGTTATATTTACGTCTCTACGTATATGTTCTGGTTTAGTAGTGGTATTTGGATTTTGTACATCTGTTAATGCTTCTGCATCAGAGGCATATTCTTTTTTTGTTATCATATTAGTAAGTGTTACCTCACATTGTGGTGTAATTATTGGTACTGTTTTACCATCAATTACTTCATACCTAACTGAAGCTTTTGTTTCTATAAATGACATTATATATCCTCTCTGTTAATTTCTAATAAACTAATTGTTATATCTGGTCCTGTAATATCTGATATCATTTTTAACTTATCATTCTCTTGTAAGACTAATACGTTAATAATAAATTCATGGGTAGCATTTGCAGCTATAGTTTTTTTACTATAAAAATAATCTACATTATCAGAATTAATTTTAATTGTAACTAAAGCATCTCCTGCACCTTCATTATAAATATGAATAGATTTTACTAAAGATCTAGTATTACTTGGAACTGTGTACACATCTTTTTGAGTGTTAGTTATTAAATCTGTATTTACTTTTTTATATATATTAGCCATTAAACCAAGTGAACCTTTCTGAATCTTCTTTTAATTGTCTTAGAAATGTAGAATTTAATTGTTCTACGATAGTTGTCAAGGCTCTATTAATTTGTCTTTGATTATCTTCACTATATTCTTTTTTAGGTTCTGGTAATCTTACTACTACTTTTGTCATTATCTTCTTCCATCTGGTTGTAGATCAGCTTGGAATGTACCAAATCTCCATGATTGACCTGACCCTATATTTTCTATTTTAACAGAGGCATATCTTCCTCTTGCTCTTGTATCTACTTTAGTTGTAGATGAGTTAATTGTAAAGGGACTTAGTGTTGTTACAGTATTAGGGTCCGCAGGATAATCAGCAACTGATATAGTTATTTGTGCGTCTCCTATCAAAACTTTAAAGTTAGGTAAAAATCTTCTCATAGCTAAAAAATATTCTCCTATACCTTGATCAGTTTGTAAAGCAAAATCATAAGAAGCAATAAAAGAAGTTAAAGTTGTAGTCGTCCCATCAGGATTAATTTGATCTGTGCCTACTTCTTGTTCAAAGAATAGAGTTTGACCTAAACCAGATTCTCCAACGACTGTAGGAAACGTTCCGGTATTGGTACTTTTAAATGCAGTTGCATAAGGTTTTGGATAAATTAAAGAATCAATCCAAGCTGTTCTTATAGAATTTTCATTTACTCCTGTGTACCAATTACCCATAGGGGCAGGTTGAACTGTTTGACCGTAGTTGTAAGTTACAGATCTATCATTAAAATCAGATCCCGCACTTGGGTACCACCAAGTAACTTCTGTAAATAGATTATTAATTCCTGCGTTAATTTGTTGACCTTTAGTAGTTGCCGCATCATCATAAACATAATCTTCAACTGAACAAGGTAGTGAGTTTACAGTACCATCAAAAGCAAAGAAACCATTATTAGACATCCAGTAAGCAACACCATCAATTTCAATTGCTGCATTTTTACCAATCAATCCACAGTTAGTACCAACCTGTTCAAAACCAAATGTAAAAGGTGCTCCAACAAATTTCATTGTATACAATGAGTTGTCAGTCCAAACTAGAATATTTTCTTTAGCGGTCAACGCTCCAACAATTCTTGATCCATCTTGAAGTCTTTGAGATCCTGCACTATTAACAGCTAAAATATCATATTCATTAATTTCTTCTTGGTTTGCAAATCTAATAAACATATCATCTTGAGTAGTTGCATCACCAATAGTTACTTCTGTACCAAAGTGAATTAAATGACGTGTTGTTGGTGATATCAATGTTAGCCTTGAAGCGGTTGGGTTACCTACCCCAGTTGCAATAGCTGTTGAAAAATCAGTAGTTGTTGTAGATGCTCTTGTTGTTAATCTTGCTGTAATACCAGAATCCCAAGTAAAAGTTTTACCATTGGCAATAGTTGCAACCAATACTTGACCAAAGTTATTTAAAGACCAAAGCCCCGGTTCTAGAGTTACAGTCGACGCTTCTACTGCATTACCCCACCCAGTATAATCCGTTGCATTGGTAACCACTGCAGAATTATTATGAGCTGCTTCTGTTGTACCTAAGGCTCCACGTGTTGCACCTGTAAAAGTATTTGTGCCTTTGCCTGTGTAGGTAATAAGTTCTGTACCAATAGCTAAAGTACCTACTGTTGGAAAACCAGTGTTAGATGTAACAGGAATTATATTTACACTATCATTAATCCCAGAAGATAAAGTATTTGTTAACGCTCCAGAAATTGTACCACCAAAATTTCCAATACCATAACCATAACCATAGGATTGTGCGGCGGGACCTACTCTTTCGTAAGGTTGAATAGTCATAGATCCACCAGTAGATATAACAGAGGTTGCTTGGTTTAAAGAATCAATTGTAAATGTAGTTGTAGTTGGAACAGATAATACTTGAAATAATTTATCTTCAAAATCAGAAGCAGATAAACCTGTACCACTAGGTAGTGTTACTGAATCTAATACAACCATGTCTCCCTCAATTAAACCATGGTCTGATGTAGTTGTAATAGTACATAGTTTAGTAGAAGTACTATTTGTCGCTAATGTAGATGATGTAAATGTTGTTTGAACTCCGGCGTTGTTACTGCGAAATGGAGTTATATCAAATAGTTGTCCTTCAAAATAAAGAAGTAAAAATTTATCTGTACCAATAGCTGTGTATCTATTACCTTCTAAGTCAACAAATGAATGTAGTTTTCTAGAAACACCTACTATACTTTGGTTAAGTAATGATTGCCATCCCCCTACTTTTTCTGGAAGACCATATCTAAATCTTACATTATCAGATTCTACCCAACGACCAACGGCACCAACAGTAGTATCTTGTTTATCTATTCCAGGTGCAAATTTAATTTGTTGAAGAGCCATCTGATAGCTCCTATGCTGTGTTCGTTTTGTAAGCCCAGCCTCTTGTTGAATCTATAAAAACTAAAGTTATAGCTTGACCATTAGTACCTAAGGCTAAGTTATTAGTACCCGAGTTAATGGGTTTACCATTTCTTTCAATAGTTAAAGCATTAGATGCAAAAGTTCCTCTTGCATCTATAAAAACTACTTCATCACCGACAGCTGGAGCTGCAGGTAAAGTAATTGTAACAGTTGTTTGAGTTGTATCTACTAAAAGTTGATCTCCTGCAACTGCTGTAAAAGCTGTCATTGCAGATGAAGTAACAGTAAAATAACCTTTTTCAGTAATTGCTTTAGATGTATTAGTTCCATCTGATTTAAGAAGCATAACTGCTTTATTTGGAACTGCAATTGGAGTTGATGAACTTGCTGTCTTTACACTTAGAGTAAATTTGTTTGCTGTAGTTCTATCTGTTGCGTCTTCTATAATAAAAACTCTTTCAGAACCACTAGGCATAATTAAAGTTTGATTACGTGCTAAAGTACCAGTTAATTTAAAATATAAATTTTTACCATTAGATACTGCACCGTCTGTTAAGGGTACTGTGATATCTGCATTACCCGTCATGGCTAGAGATAAAAAACCTGAAGCTGCTTGTTGTAAAATTTGTAAGTTAGTATTAGTTATAGTTCCCCAAAGCCCTGCTTTTTCTCCAGTG
>ENA-OSJC01002712-OSJC01002712.1-marine-metagenome-genome-assembly--contig:-NODE-2712-length-13094-cov-7.594223_pt1 | contig 13094 bp, 12 predicted proteins | sample MGYA00237885_ERZ534234 | MGnify/ENA primary metagenome ERZ534234 (study PRJEB26413, sample SAMN06343907) | marine metagenome | isolation source: coastal waters | place: Atlantic Ocean: West Antarctic... | reverse complement strand
TTATATATCTTGGAAGATAGATTCCTAGCAAAAACTTCTGCTTGATCGGGATCAATCAACCTATCTTTCCCTCCTAGAATAATATTAACTGGGATTCCTATTTCTAAAAATAACTCTTTATTGGGTTGATAATTCCTACAAGCCGTTAAGTCATCAAACATAACTTGATTAGTGTTGGATGGAAAAGTATTTTTGATGCCTATTAAATTTTTAGATAAGCCATATTTAATAATAAAGTCAGCTGCGAAGCTATTACCTTTATTTGCTAATTCAATAAGCGAGCTAGATACCATCATTGGTGCAATGCTGTTTAGAAGTATCAAAGATTTTGCAGGAAAGTTTTTACCAAGAATTAAATCTAATGCAATCAATCCTCCCATACTGTAGCCACAGATCGTCAGATTGGATATCTTAAAATCCATCAAAGCCTCGCTCAGGAAACCGCTGTACTCTTCAATTTTGTTTTTTGAAGAGTCTTGAGTCTCGCCATGCCCAGGTAAGTCTATGACCAAAGGAGGGTTAAATTCATCATCTTGCAGATTCAAGGCGCGAACAAATTTATGGTCCATACCAGCCCCAGCTATAAAAAGCACTGACTTTTTCTTTGATTCGATTGATTCAAAATTATGAAAGTAAGTTTCTATATTATTGATTTCTTTATACATCTTGAGTTGTTTTATTATTTTTAAACATGTCTATGGCCCTTTGCCTAGACATCTTAAGATCAACAATAGGCTTTGGATAGTCTGATTGTGTAAAAAGATCATATTCTGGCATATGAATTTCTTTTGGTGAGAGATGCTCTAACTCTGGAACTAAAGATTTAATAAATAGGCCTTCAGGATCAAAATTCTGAGATTGAGTCACTGGATTAAAAATCCTAAAATATGGGGCTGCATCAGTTCCTGTTGAAGCACTCCACTGCCATCCTCCATTATTAGATGCAAAGTCTCCGTCAATTAGATTTTGCATGAAATATGCTTCTCCCAGCCGCCAATCAAGCAATAAGTTCTTGGAAAAAAACATAGCAACAACCATCCTCAGCCGATTATGCATCCAACCCTCATGAAGCAGTTGCCTCATAGCCGCATCAATCAATGGGAACCCTGTATTGCCTTGTTTCCAAGCATTGAGATCATCATCATTATCTCTCCAAGTAATACCTTCTGTACCAAGATTAAAGGGTCTATTTTTACTGACATGAGGAAAAGAATGCATGATATTTCTATAAAACTCTCGCCAAACAATTTCATCTATCCACTTACAAATTCCTTTGTTGCCGGATGTAAATTCAAATTGATTTAATCTCAATGCTTCTAAAATACATCGCCTCGGTGAAATGATTCCAAGGGCAAGGTATGCTGAGATTCTACTGGTACCATCCAAAATCGGTATATTTCTTGAGTCACTATATTCCATAATCTTAGTATCTAAAAAAGATTGCAATTTCTGTCGGGCAGCATTCTCTCCAGCTGGCCAAAGGTCAATATTTACATTGTGAGATTTCTTGAAAATTAATGAGGACAAGTTGCTTTGAATAGAAGTTTTTTTAACAGGGTCTTGAGGTGCCTTGATATCAAGAAAATCCATTGAGAAATTTTCAACCCATCTTCTTTTAAAGGGAGTAAATACAGAAAATGGTTTACCTTGACCGGTTTTAAGAAATCCAGGCTCATAAATGACTTGATCATGATGGCTTGATACAGAAATACCTTCCTGATCCATTAATTTTGAAACCTGAAGGTCTCTTTGAGATTCATTGAAACCAAATTCATTATTCCAAAAAATGTAATTAATTTCATGTTGCTTTAAGAGTGAATGCAAATCTCCTGCTAGCGAGTTAAAAGTTTTTGAGTTTATGCCAATTAATGGAATGTTAAGACGGTCAAGTGATTTTTCTAGATCAATTAAGTTATTAATTAAGAACTCATGCTTAATGTTCGATTCATTATGAAGATTCCATTGGCTATCAGAAAAAACATAGACTCCAATGACCTCTTCGCAATCATGTAGCGCCTTAATTAAGGCGGGATTATCATCAATCCTCAAATCCGATCTAAACCAAATCGCTCCTCTCACCATTCTATCCTCTCAATTAATTTATTTTTGAGCTTTGCTAAATGCTCTTCTACATTCTGTGTTGTGTTAATTTTTTCTTTTAAAGAAAATTTTTCGATAGACTGCCTGGTGATAAAGCCTAAATCTAAATACTTGTTAATGTGCTGCTTATATCTTGCAGGAGAGTTGATGCTTGAGGGGTAAAGCGTAGTTACAGGCTGTCCACTACTGATGGATTCAGATATCATCATTGCGCTATCTTCTGTAACAAATATATTTTTTGCCGAACCTAATAGAGCATCTAATTTAAAATCTTTATCTCCAGAATGAAACCAAGCTGAGTAGGTAATGGGAATATTAGATAATCTGGATTGCAATATTTTTTCAACACTTGGATCACTTCTTCTCGAAGTAACCACTGAAATTGGAAGCTTGGTAAGAGAATGCATATGCTGTATTCCAGTAATTAAAGAATCCCATTCATATTCCTCATAGCAGTATCCTATTCCCTCTCCCCCAATTAAAAAGAGAATATGCTCTTTTAAACCTTGCTCTAAAGAGCTGCGAGCGCAACTTTCTGGCGAATAAAGATTTGGAGTGAGGGAAGCAACAATATTTGATGGATCATCAAAATACCTCTCCACGGTTACTAGGGCATTAAAAAGTACTGAGTTCATTCCTCTGGGAGAGCCAAGCTGAATGGCTGGTATATTACTAAGAAGCTTATTAGCGGCAACATATGGTGCAGTTTTTCCACCCGCTGCAATAATTAAATCGCAGTTTGTAAGGTCCACAGGAGCATAAAAAAATGACACAACCTTTGCTGATAGCCTGTTAGGTTTTTTAAGGAGCAATTTAGCAATAATTGTGAAGAATGCTCTTAGAAAAGAAATTTTAAAGACCATTTTATGAAGATAAATATTTACAGGATATGATTGAGCCAGAAGACTCGCAACACCTTTAGATTGATTCACATGCCCAGGAATTCCATCGGTAATAATTGTTATATTTTTCATAATCTTATAGGTATTTATCTCTATATGACGCTACCAAAGAATCATCTGCCATCATCTGTTCTGCCTTAAAGATATCTGCTGGATTATCAACACCAAGTATAGGCAGTGAAGAGGTGACTGCTAGAATTTCATAATCATTTTCGATAAGCCTCATCATATCAATTGATTCAAGATTCTCTAACGGTGTTGACTGAAGCTTGCTATATTCAGCAAGTGCAGCATGAGTAAACCCTATCATGCCAAGCTGTCTCATCGCTTGCGTGCTTTGATGAGGGACATGCGATCTTGTAAAAAAGATAATCTTAGACTCGCGGGATACAATCGCTTTGACAACATTTTTATTGCATAAGTCATCCCCGTCAATTGGATAAACTAGGTTAACAATCTGCAGATTATTTCCATGAAATGCTAAGCTTAAGTTTTTTATGTCCTCAGGAAAAATCTGTGGCTCGTCTCCTTGAAGCAATAAAATAAATTCATAATTCTCCCCTTGCTCGCTTAATATTTTTAACGTCTCTTCGGCACGTTCAGTTGCTCTTTCATGACTATGACTAGTAAGCAAACAAGGAAGATTGTATGTACTTGCCCAATCAATAATAGCTTGATCTGGAGTAGCTATAACCAATTTATCACAGGCGTGGGATAGCATTGCTCTCTCATAGCAATGTGCCAGCATAGGAATTCCAAGAATTTTTTTAAGAGGTTTGCCCGGAAATCTAGAAGATGCCATGCGGGCGGGAATCACACCAAGGGTTTTTTTCATCTACTCAACAAATGGAAGTCTTGCAGATGTATCCAACATGCGAATATCAACACTAAAGGCAATCATGTCATAACCTTTTGCATGTAGAACAGAAATTTGCTTAGGCTGCGGTTCAACTAAATGATAACCACATTTAATTTGATATTTTTTTGCTGCTTGCAAAGCAATGTCTTCTGCAGCTATAAATTCATCTGAGTTAAATTGACCTGGACTACCCAAAGAGGCTGATAGATCATATGGGCCAATAAAATATCCATTGATATCTTGCGATAAAATTGAATTAATATTATCTATTCCAGTAGCAGATTCAATTTGAGCATAAATCTCAATATCCTTTGAAGATTCATGGATATATTCATTTTTTGCTTCGTCCTCTCCATACCCCTGAGCCCGAGCTAAGCCCATACCTCTCTTTCCTTTGGGAGGATAATGACAGGCAGATATAATTCCTTCAATCTGGAGCTGCGATTCGATCATAGGAGCAAGAATTCCTTTTGCACCAGCATCAAGCACTCTTTTAATTTGTGAGGAGCTATGACCTGATAATCTTACTAGTGGTTTTGAGCCTGCAAGGTCAATTACACGGATTAAGTTTGCTGCCTGATCAATATTAATGGCGCTGTGCTCCAAATCAATTACAATCCACTCATACCCAGCCTTGGCAAGAATTTCTGCAATAGATTCGTTGGGGAGGCTCAACCAAGTTCCAATGGAATAATTTTTCATGTGTAAATCTCTTAACTTAAAATTCTATTATTATCTAAACCCTCAATAGCTGCCAGACCCATTGCATCTATGCCCTCATGAGTAAGGCTGGAACGGTGAGAAGTTCCAAAAAAGTTTGGTAATCCAAAAAGAGGGTTTCCAAGCGAAGGCTCTTCCTTGTATACATCAAAGGCAGCAAAAGCATCAGGATGATCTGCAAGAAAATCATAAAGGTCTAACTCATTAATAATGCCTCCCCTCGCTGTATTAATTAGGCAAACTGATGGGTTCAAATGCTTCATTTCTTTTGCGCTGATAATATTCTCAGTTTCTTTGGAAAGTGGTAAATGCAAGCTAAGAATATCAGCTTGATTTAATACATTCATAAAATCTTCCTGCTGAAGTGACGTTTGATCTATACCTATGCTGTTACAAATAGATAGTAACTCATTCGAGCTATAGTCCTTCTCATCAAAAAATATAAATTTACAATTAAATGGTTGCAGCAATGCAGTAAATCTCTGCCCTATATTTCCAAAACCTAATAATCCTACGGTCTTGCCATGAAGTTCAGAACCTTTTTCTTGAGACCAATAGCCTTCTAAAATTTCAAGATGATTCCGATGAATTTTTCTTAAAGACATCAAGGTTAATGTTAAGGCTAACTCAGCAACACTCTGCTTGTTGACTCCCGGAGTAAAGCCTATCCTGATGCCTTGCGCTTTGATAGATTCCATATCTAAGTTATTAAGACCTACGCCATACTTGCTAATAACCTTGAGACTTGGCAGTTTTGCTAGCACCTCTCCAGAAATATTTTCTATTCCTATAATTGCCTTATCAGCAGAACTTAAAAAGGTGATCAGCTCGGAGCCTTCTAGGGTTTTACCAGTTTCATTTAAAATAATTTTTGCATATTTTTTCTTTAATTTATTTATAAGATTTGTATTTTTAGAAAATGACCTAGAGGCAACGGCAATAGTTTCGAGTGAATTCATCTCAATGCTCAAGATGATTATTTGTAAACGTTGCATCTACCCTATGGTCACTCTGAAGGTTATCAATGGAGATTGAGCCGCCAGCAGCCAAGACTATAGCTGCACCTGCAGCTATGTCCCAAAGAAATATTCCATTTTCTTTATAAGTTTCAGCTTTTCCAGCCGCAACATACACTGCAGCCATAGCCGCAGAACCAATCATGCGAATTTTTTTCCAATTTTGAAAATCAAGAATCATGTTTTTAAATTCTTCATCAGAGTAATTGCTTTTTGCTGGAATGCCTGTGACTAAAGTTGATTGATTGACAGATGCTAAATCTGAGACACAGATCTCTTCATCATTTAAAAAGGCTTTAGATTGTTGATGGCCGAAGTATAAATCATCATGATTAAAGTCATAGATCACACCTAATACTGGATTAAAGTCCTGCATTAATGCTATTGAAACGCAGCTTATAGGTATATTTCTTAGATAATTGGATGTGCCATCAAGAGGATCCACTACCCAATAAAATTCGCCTAAATCATCGCTGAGACCAGTTTCCTCTCCTAGAATTGAAAATGAGCTTTTGGAACTGAGTTGATCTTTAATTAAGTCTTCAGTATCCATATCAATCTGTAACTTAATATCTCTTCCAGCATTTAACAGAATTTCTAATTCTTTATTTTGATTTTCAAGCAGATGTTTCCCGGCAATTAAAGCCGCAGACTTTGCTACTTCCAACAGTTTATTTAAATCATGTATTGGCATAAAATTTTTCTCTCCAAATTGGATCAGCCTTATAAATCTTCTCAATTAATCGCATTGTTTCAATAGCATCGTCTATGCTGCCTCGCATTATTGGTGAATTATTTTCTAACGAATCAGAGAAATATTTTATCTCATTATCCCAAGAGACATCTTCATCAAATTGAGTAATGCTCTCATTTGGGGATCCTTTGTCTGCTTCTGGGTATGAGGTTATTAAGGTTAAAGTTTCATCCCCATAACTTTTAGAGCCTGTTAAAAGACCGCCAAGGATTAAGGAACCTTTTTCTAGTGTTATCTCTAAATTAAAAACATGTCTCCATTGAGTTGCAGAAGAGTGAAGTTGCGCTACTACTCCGTTATCAGATTTCATCAGGACATATGCATTATCTTCAACATCAAAATTCCAAAATGCATTATCAATAAATGAGAAGATGTCTGTAAAATTTTCTTGTGATAAGTATCTTATTAAATCAAGCATGTGTATGCCTTGATCCAAGAGAATGCCTCCTCCTGATTCTTTTCTTTTCGTGCGCCAATCAGTCTGATTGAAGCTAATCATTTGCGACTTCCCATATACACCACGAAGGTTAATAATCTTACCAAGAAGATTGTTTTCAATAATAGACTTAGCCTTCTCTACCGATAAATGAAATCGATGATTGAACCCATACATTAGCCTCTGAGAAGGATGCAAGACTGAAATATCCTTAACCTCTTGCAACTCATGGAGAGTTCTTGCAGGTGGTTTTTCACAAAATACATGCAGTCCCTTTTTTAATGCAAGCTTTGATGCATCAGCCGCAAATTGATTTGGCAGACTAATAAAAATAATATCGATATCAGACTGATCAATTAACGATTGGTAGTCTTCGAAAACTGCAATATTGTCTGGGATAGACCCATGAGCAGTCTTATTTCTCTCTGAAACTGCAGTAACTTGATAATTAGTATTTTTCAGAATAGATGCATGGCGAGTCTTGCCTACCGCTCCGTAACCTGCAATTGCAACTTTCATATGCAACTGCTGTTAACTGTTAGTCACTCGATAGATAACACCTGCATGATCATCGGAAATTAAAATACTGCCGTCGTTCATTATAAATGGGGCGGCAGGTCTACCCGAAAATTTTTCATTCTTAAGCCATCCTGCTATAAAGTCTTTCTTCTCGAGCATATTTCCATCCCTATCTAAGACTACTCTCACTACCTTATAACCAACTTTAGAAGATCTATTCCAAGAACCATGAAGGGTTATAAAAAGATTATTTTTAAATTGAGGGAACATTTCTCCCTCATAAAAAGCTATCCCTGTTGGCGCAACGTGCGCTCCCAGCTCAGCAATAGGATTAATAAAATTATATCCGGGATTTAAGTTGCCAAACTCAGGGTCTGAAATTCCATTTGCATGCTTGTAGGGAAATCCAAAAAAAGCTCCCTCAGAATCTACTCGATTTAGTTCGCAAGAAGGCGAATCATCACCAAGCCAATCTCTTCCATTGTCAGTAAAATATAATTTTTTTGAAATCGGATGAAAATCAAACCCAACTGAATTTCTCACACCACGCGCAACGTATTCCCACGAATTATTTTTTAATCTTATGATCGAGGCATGCCTTTTATCCTCTGAAATGCAAGCATTGCAAGGGGCTCCAACATTTGTATATAAATAGCCGCTCTCATCATGTTTGATCCACTTCCAACCGTGCCATTTATCTGAGGGTAAATTATCGGTAACTAATAGTTTGTTAGGCAATTGTTGTGGGTTTTGAGAAAGCGCCTGAGAAATATTTTCTATTTTCCAAATTTTATTAATTTCAGAGAAATATAAATCATCCTCAAAAATACTTACTCCAGTTGCATATGTTAAGTTCTGAGCAATGAGTATTTTTTCATCAATGACTCCATTTCCATCAGTATCACGAATAGCATAAATTTCACCCGAGCGTCTCGAGCCAACGTATATTCTGCCATCATCTCCTTCCGCTAGTTGGCGCGGAGAGTCAATATCTGACGCAAAAATTGTAATCTTAAAATCTGGGTCTATTGTAAGGTTGGATAACTCCTGTGCATTAACATAGCTCAATAAAGAGCTCAATATAATTGCGCCTATAATCATTTGAGATTTTTTCATGCGTTATAACCCTCAACGTTATCTTTTAAAGTAGTAACAATATTTGATACATCATCTCTTGCAATAGATTCCTTCAGATCTGAAATCAATGAAGTCATTACTTCTAAATTTGGGAAATCTTCCATAGATTTAAAAATTTTAGGATTTGCAGTAGGTAGCTGCTCTCCTGAAATCAGAAGTTCCTCATACATTTTTTCTCCAGGCCGCAATCCAATTTCAATAATCTCAATTCCATTATTACCTGGATCTGATGAAACATTTCTTCCAGATAAATGAATTAACTTTTTAGCAAGGTCGAATATTTTTAATTGCTCACCCATATCCAAAATAAAAACCTCTCCGCCCTCTGACATTTGAGCTGCCTGCAGGACTAAATTAGAGGCCTCTGGGATCGTCATAAAATATCTAGTTACATTTTTATCTGTAACTGTTACTGGTCCACCTTTGGCTATTTGGTCTAAAAATAGAGGAATCACAGATCCAGATGAATTAATGACATTGCCAAAACGAACCATTGAAAACTTAGTTTCTGATGGCTTGGTATTTAATGACTGAATGGTCATCTCAGCCATTCTTTTTGATGCCCCCATAATATTTGACGGTCTCACTGCTTTGTCTGTAGAAATCATTACAAAGGATCCAACATTACTCTCCATTGCAACTGAGGCAAGATTAAAGGTGCCAATAATGTTATTTTCACAAGCTTTCGTAATATTGTTGACGTCTTCCACCAAAGGAACATGCTTGTAGGCAGCAGCATGATATACGCAATCAATCGTAAATTTTTTGAATAAGTATTGTAAGTTGGGCCTGTCTCGAATGTCACCTAGAATTGGGATGATTTGGGTAGAAAGATCCTTGGATGACTTTAATGCCTGACATTCTCTCTCTACCTTAAAAAGATTGAATTCTGAAACGTCGAATAGAATGATAGTTTTAGGTTTATTTTCTAAAAGTTGTCTAGCAATTTCTGATCCTATAGATCCTCCAGCCCCAGAAATTAATAGCGTTTTTTCCTGCGCATCAAACAATGCATCATTGCTCACTCTCGCACGCGGCAATAAATCGTCCAACGAAAGACCTTGAAGATCTGTCATTTTCTTTTGATCTGAAATAAGCTCATGAAATGATGGCACTGTTCTTACAGCAACCTTAATGTTCTCTAAATTTGCGATGATCTCTCTTCTTTTTTCAGTATCCATGCTGGGTATTGCCAGCAAAACTTCTAAATCTGAATATTTATCCTTCAGTTTTGTTAATTGATCAAAGGAGCCCAAAATAGGAATATTATTTATTTGGCGATCTCTTAGGTTTTTTGACTCATCAAAAAATGCTAGCAATCTTTTGGATGGGTCCAGAAGAATAGATTGAAATAGCTCATTTCCAGTAGCTCCTGCTCCATAAATTACTATATTTTTTGCATCCTTATTCGTGTTGTATGGATATAAAAAATATTTTGCTACATCTCTAGAGAGATTTAAAAAGGCATAAAATACGGCAGAAAGAAGTATTCCTTGAAGCAGTGCCACTGCAAGAAAAGAAGTGGAAACGATTTGAAATTGGTAGATATAGATGACTGACCACGCAGCTCCAAAAATTAATGACCCAGATAAACACAAAAGGATAGAGTCCTTGGAATCAAAGAATTTAATTAAAGATTTATAAAAACCAAATATGTATAAATACGAAATAGATAGGAGTACTGGGAATAAAAATGACCTCCACTGAGTATAAAAAATTTCTAATATTCCATTGGAAAACTCTGAAGCAATATAAGTAGCCATTGGGGGACCGAAGACAATCCAACACACCAAAGCCACTAACACATCATTAATTAAAACAATTAAAAGCTTCTGCTTTCTTCCCAGCTGATTTAAGTGTGATCCAATAAAATTCATAAATATAAAGTTAGCATTGATTCAGATGTAGACTTAAGTTTAACACCCATCTCAAGCTTAATCTTTGTATTATCAAGCACAAAATTTCCATACAATTTTATAAAAATACCTTGCAAGAAAGGAATTCTCAACATTAGATTAGAGAAGAGTTTTGGCAAAGTAAAAATTAGTCCTTTACCAGAAGATTTCAGCAGCCCAGATAATGAAATAAAATGATTATCTGATAAGTTATAAATTTTATTCTCATCAATGAATGCTGGATTATTTAATAAATACTCTATAACTGCCTCTATATTATTAAATGAAATAAAACTTCTTTGATTGCTAAGTCCATCCTGAAAGATTGGTATTGGAATGCCTAATCGCGAAAGCTTAATTAATTTTCCTACATTGGAGCTATGTGATTGATTTAAAACCGGAGGCAACCTTAGGACAATTGCGTTAAATAAATTATCTGAGGTTGTGAAAATTAAATCCTCACATATTTTTTTTGCTTTACCGTATGAACAAATGGGCTGAAGACTGGAACTTTCATCATAAATAACTTTTGACTTAGAATTATCGCCATAAACCTTGCCAGAGCTAAAAAAAATTAATTTGCTACAGTCCAACGAGGGCAATGATTCTAAAATATCCCTTGTTAACCGAGCCTCTTGCTCAGCTGAGTCTAGATCTAAGGACGAATTAAGTGAGGCCAAATGAATAAAAATATCTATGGAAATATCTAAGTCCTTACATTTAAGGTCTTCATAAGAAAAAATAGATTTGCCATTGCCAGTAACAGAAGAAGATATGGTGAAAACTTTATGGCCAAGATTGACAATAAACGGAACTAATTCCTTCCCGATAGAGCCGCTGGCTCCAGTAACAGCAATATTCATATTAATGCTTTAAAATACATAGTTTAAATGGAATAAATATGATGATTATAGCTCTAAGAAATACAATATGCTTAATTGGCTTATTTTTGATACTTCCATTTCTGGTGGCATCCTCTATTTTTATTTTGATCGAGGATGGTTTCCCATTATTTTTTAAGCAAAAAAGAATTGGCATTAATAAAAATATTTTTACTATTTATAAAATTAGAACTTTAAAGACCAATGCTCCAAATGTTGGAACCCATGATCTAGAAGACAGCTACAAGCTAAAAGCTGGAAGAATTATCAGAGCGCTAAAACTTGATGAATTTCCACAATTATTTAATGTTTTCAAAGGAGACATCAATCTAGTTGGTCCTAGACCTGGGCTAGAGTCACAAATTGAGTTAGAGCAAGCTAGAACTGAGGCTGGAATATTTATTGTTAAGCCAGGCATTACTGGATTGGCGCAAGTTTTAGGTTACGACATGAGTGAGCCAGTAACGCTTGCTGCGATTGATAAAATTTACATTAAAAATAAATCAATTTCTCTAGATTTATTAATTTTAATAGGGACTTTTATCTCATTTCCACGCAATTATTTGGCATCAAAATTTGGTGTTATCCTAATTAAAAAAATATGAAAATGTTTAAAAATATCTTTAAAAAAAATCAGCCTTCGGACCTCGTAGATCCAGGTGAAATTGATGTGGTGCTTAGGTTGATGTTTGAAATTGCGATGAGTGATGGGAGCTTAGATAAGTCAGAGCTTGAAATTCTACAAAAGCGAGCTAAACAAATTAGCTCAGACAATGAAAAAGCTTCGGATGTTCTCAAAAAAGTTATTGATGAGGCTAAAGTTTCTGTGTCTCTTTACCCTACAGTCAAGGAGATCAATGCTGAATTTTCAATTACTCAAAAGAAAGAGCTGCTAAAAAAGTTATGGGGATTGGTTGCTGCAGATGGAGTTGTTGATCGCTACGAAGAAAATTTATATTTTAAAATAGCTGAATTAATAAAAATTCAGAGGTCGCAAGCTAACCAAATCAAACAAGAAAAAAACTAAGGTTTATTAAGATATATGGGGGATGACCAAGCTCGCTCACTTACCTCGCTCAAACAATTATCTAATAAATCTGTTCTAAAACTACCCTTGCACAATTTAAATTCTTTATTTTCTTCTGAAAATTGAGAGCCATTAATCGCGAGAGTTGGCTCTTGAATTGCTCTAACATAATAGACGCTATCTCGTGAATAGAGCTCATCTTCAAACTCAACGACACACTCACTTCTGCCTGAGCATGATAATGTCTTCCAAGCATCTTGAATTAAAGGGCTAATTGCTTCACCAGAATACTCTTGGGGAGTTATTTTAATTATTTCAATTCTATCAATAACATGCCTTTCATTAGAGGGGTTGTAACATTCGCCAGCACATAAATAATTTAATCTTTTAGAAGACAATGCATCGATAGATTCAGAGGGGCAGCCTTCTTTTTGCTTAAAACTTCCAGCGGCACGAACGGTAAATCTAGGATTTTGACTCATAGTAATTTCTGATCCCATGGGGACATCTCCCTCTGGAGAGTTGATAAGATTAAACCAAAGAAGAATTCTTGGGCCGCTAGTTCCATAAACGTTTTTATTTTTCAGCGCTGACCAGATCTGATCTTTGCTCCGACCTTGCGAATGCACAGCTAAAATTCCTCCTGGATAAACAAAACTTGAAACTCTTTCGCTGAAAGGATTACTTTCTCCTGGCTCAATTCTTGGAAGCTCAGGAAAATTAGGATCTTCAGCTTTATATTTATATTCCCACATTTTAGATTTAGGGCCCATCGCAAATGTCATCTTCCTTCTTTCATATTGCTTATAGCCTGTTCCAGGTCTGGCTGTATGGTCATCGGTTGATGC
>ENA-OSJC01002711-OSJC01002711.1-marine-metagenome-genome-assembly--contig:-NODE-2711-length-13110-cov-2.912376_pt1 | contig 13110 bp, 13 predicted proteins | sample MGYA00237885_ERZ534234 | MGnify/ENA primary metagenome ERZ534234 (study PRJEB26413, sample SAMN06343907) | marine metagenome | isolation source: coastal waters | place: Atlantic Ocean: West Antarctic... | reverse complement strand
AGTTTTTCTTTTGTAATAATAACTTGATTTCTTAAGTATTGAAATTTCATTAAATCTTCTCCAATTTGCCCTATTTGAATTCTCATTAATTTCTTGTTCAAAAGAAATGCTTCAATAACCATGTTAGAAAACATTCCAATAACATAGTCAGAATAATAATTTATTGTTAATGCATCATAATCTTTTACTAATAAGATATCAATATATTTAGTATTGTAAGAATTTATTATGGAATCAAACTTATTTATCGATGATTTAGGGTGAATTTTTATCACTAGTTGAAATTTCATAAGAATACTTACTTCAATCTTATTTAAACTTGTTAATAGGTCAATTAAGACAGAATATTCGTCATAACCTAAGTTATGATATTTATCATTAGTTTTTTTAAAGTTATCTCTTATACAATCTGAAACAAAGAGTATTATTAATTTATTTGAGTTCAATTTAATTTGTTTCAAGAACTGACTTTTATTTATTTTTGGAACAAACTTTTTAACCTTTTCATAATAGGGATTATTTAGAACTCTTAAATTAATTTCAGGAATCCCGTCTTCGATAGCCTCTTTTTTTGCTACTTCATCAATTACAAATATTAAATCTCCCAGACAAGTTGTATTGTTAAATGTAAATCTTTTTAAATAGTTACACCAGTGATCAATAAAGGAATAAATTATTATTTTTCCAGAAAAAAATGTTCTTACTCTGTGCTCAAAGTTATTGTTTGATGTAGCACAAAATATATAATCTGGATTAAAGTCACTTAATATTTTTTCTCCAATTTTATTGTTAAATTCAATAATATCAGTGATAGATTTATACTTCGTTTCAAAAACTCCTGTTTTATTTGTTATAACCATAAAATTAGTTCTATTCTTTTGATTAAGAAAACTATCTAAAATGGAAAAAATAAAATTTGCTCCAGCGGGGTCAGAAAAACAAAATAATCCTCTACTTCCCTTAATTATTTTATTTAAGTTCATGTAAATTTAACCACACTTTTTGAAAAGCTTTTATTATTAGTTCAACATCACTATCTTTTAAGCTATGTAAGCACATTTCATAACCTAAAAAACTAGTTTCGTGGAGTTCTTCAGCTACAGGACATATTCCATGACTATAGTCTACTTCCCTTTTACAAATATCTGATGTCCACGGGAATCCGTTTGAGCCATATGCAATCTTTTCTTGGTACATCGGTAGCATATGAATATTAGCATATCCCTCCATTAATCCTTCAACACCTTCAGCAATTAACGCTTTAACTATTTCACTTCTTGAAACTCCTAATTTATTAATATCTAAAATTATTGGATATACATAATATGCATGTGAACTATTCGAATTAACAACCGGAATCTGTAAACCTTTCAACTGACTTAAACCAATATTAAGTTTACTTGCAATTTCTTGTCTAGATTTAACAAATTTTGATAATTTTTTTAATTGTTCAATTCCAATAGCACATTCAATTTCGCCTAATCTAAAATTGTAGCCAACTATATTATTGATTTTTGTTACTCCCTTATCTTTTACAACCGCCTCGCCGTGATTTCTAATTAATTGTAATTTTTCATTTATTTTAGAATCATTAGTAACTAGTACACCACCCTCTCCTGTATGAATATGTTTATGATAATTTAAACTAAATCCTCCAACATCAGCTAAAGTTCCTGTTGGTTTATTATTATAAATAGTACCAGGCGCTTGTGCAGTATCCGTTATAAGTTTTAAATTATATTTTTTTGCAATTTTAGATAATTCAATAATATCACATGACTGCCCAAATATATCAACAGCAAGAATTGCTTTAGTATAGGGAGTAATATTTTTCTCTACTGATTTAGGGCAAATGTTAAATGTATCTCTATCAATATCTGCAAAAACAGGAATTGCATTCCAGTGAAGAATAGCTGTAGCTGTCGCACACATGGTCCATGTTGAAGTTATTATTTCATCACCAGGCTCTATGTCAACTGCACCAACAGCTGCAATTAGTCCAGAAGTCCAGGAATTTACAGTAATAGCATGCTTTACATTAAAGTATTTTTCACAAGCTCTTTCAAACTCTAATACTTTGGGTCCTCCGTAAAAGTCCTCATCCCAACAACCAAGGAATTTAGATAAAACTCCGGATTCAACAACTGATTTTGCAGCATTTACTTCTTCAGAACCTATTGAATTATAAATTTCAAACTTCTGATTAATAATTTTTTTGCCTCCTTTAATTGCTAATTTCATTTTTTACTTTGTTTATTATATTATTTATATCTCGTTCACAAATTAACTTTGAATTGTTAACTTCATTATTATTTAATACATCGTTTATTAAATTACAATTATGTAATCCATATTTATTAAAGTCCGTATTTACGTTCTTATTATGTATCATATTTTTATATCCAGGAAATAATTCATCTTCCCTAGTTTCATAAATTTCAACTTTAGACCCAAAATCACAAATTCTGAACCTATTTTTTTCAAAAAATAAGTCAATTTCAATTACACTAAAATATTTTTCATTTACAGCTTGAAAGATTACTGGAAATTTATTGCCCTTGTGGATATATTTCATCGAAAATGAAATTGATTTATCTTTTTTTGTAAAGTCCTCAACATCATTGATAGTTTTTATTGAATTTAGATCACAATTGTTCCCAAAAAAATAATTCACTAAATCTATAATATGAGACCCATTATTTTTTAATCCTTTTGAATAATAAGCATGGACTCCCAAAACATTTCCAAACATTTCATCATTAATATTAACTTTTAATTTTCTAAAGAACGGAATAGATTTTCGAAAGTAATTAATATAAAACTTATTAGAGTTTAAATCAATTTCTGAAAAAATGTTTGTTTCATTCCAAAAAGGTTTTTCAATAAAAATTAACTTTATTTTATCATTTGTCTTTAATTTATTGAAAATCGCATAATTAACTTTAAAAACTGATGATAAAACAACTACGTCAGTGATCTCAATAATATCATCTATGTTTTTAAACACTTTAATTTTTTCTCCAAACTTTTCTGTTACTTTTAAAAGTTTATTATTATCATTATCAACAACGTTAACAACCTCAAAATCATCATGATGATTGAAAGATTTAAAATGACTCAAAAAAACATTATTTGAATTATTTTCAAAATCATATAACATTCCTATGTTTCCTAAGCCGATGATCGTAACAGAAAATTTACTCATTATTTTTTCGCTAATTTTTGAAATGGAGCATCTACAACTCGAGCATCTTTGTTAAGATTTAAAAGGCTAATATTATCTCTCAAATACTCAACTACATCATTTACGTGATAATCTAACCCAATATTTTCTATAATATTTTTTATTAGTAAATAATCTCCTTTATCATCGAGTGTTACCCTTAATTCTGGCCAAAATAAATTTTGTTCAGCTATTACTGCAAATGTTTTGTAGTGATCTGATCTGTATATAAATGAACTAACATTTTCTCTATCATAGGAATCTTTAGTTAATAATGAAACTTCTCCCAATAATTTAGTACTAAAAACCTGCACATCAAAGCCATCAGGATAGCTCCTAACGTGTGAATTGGAAACATAATCATAATTATTATTATTATATACATCAATTATTTTATCAATTAATTTATAATCAATCAGGGGGCAATCACCCGTAAGTTCAACTATTATATCAGATTTAAAATGCTCATGGGCATTTAATACCCTCAACAAAACGTCATCCTCACTTCCTCTAAAAAATTTTACTTTTAATTTTTTACATAATTCTACTATCGGATCGTCTTCTTTATTAATCGTTGTAGCTACAATTATATCGTCTATATTGTTAGATTTTTTAACTCTATTAATCATGTATTCCAACATAGATACACCTGGCAATGATTCCATTAGTACTTTTCCAGGCAATCTAGAACTTGTCATTCTAGCTTCTATCGAAGCCATAATTTTTTTCTTCATATTTAAAGTTATTGATTAAACGAATAATTTTTTACTAAGAGGTGTTCCTTTTATTATATCCTTGGTAAATGTTTTACCCATAATTTCTTTATAATATTTTGGATGCAAACCGTTCCCTGGCCTTATTGATCGGATATTATCTTTAGTTAATATACTCCCTTTTTTAACATCCTCAGTAACAAATAAAGATCTAGCAAATTTTCTATTTTTTTTAACTTTTTCAGAAACTTCATAAGAAATATTTCCTAACAATTTTTCAGTTTGCCTAACTTTATTAACCATTTCTGTAAAATCTGTAACATCCAATGAAAAGTCAGCGTCCGGACCTCCTACATCTTTATGTAAAATAAAATGTTTTTCTATTATTGTTGCTCCTAAAGTAACAGCTATAGTTGGAGCCAATGAGCCATACGTATGGTCACTAAAACCAACCTCTACATTAAATCTTTTTTTTAAATCTGGAATAGTATTTAAATTAGCTAATTCTAATGGTGCTGGATAAGATGATGTACATTTAAGTAATATAATATTATCGTTACCAACTTTTCTACATGTTTCAATCGCTAATTGTATATCTCCTTCATCAGCAATACCTGTAGACATAATAATGGGTTTCCCCTTAGATGCAGCATACTCAATTAATGGTATATCTTGAATTTCAAAAGAAGCTATTTTGTAAGCAGGAACATCCAATTTTTCAAGAAAATCAACAGCAGTAATATCAAATGGAGAAGAAAAACATATTAATCCCTCTTCTTTAGCTACATCAAAAAGCCTTTTATGCCATTCCCACGGGGTATATGCTTCGCCGTAAAGCTCAAATAAGGTTTTTCCATCCCATAACGTACCACCTGTGATTTGGAAGTGTTCATTGTTCACGTCTATAGTCATTGTCTCAGGTGTATAGGTTTGTAATTTAATAGCATCTGCTCCTGTTCTTTTTGCCGCCCTTATTGTTTCTATTGCAATATCTAAATTTCCATTATGATTTGCAGACAATTCTGCAATGATAAAACAAGGGTTATTAGTACCGATATGTTTATTTCCTATTTTGATGGTATTATACATATTAATTTTATTTTTAATTAATGCATCTAATTATACTAAATGCTTCAGAATATTCACTTCCTACTGAAACACCTCTATATTGAGCTATATTTTTTAATACTTTTGGAGACCTAGGGTGTGGAAATTCTCTTTTCTCAAATTCATACGATTCCATGCCTTTAATTTTAGCTTTCAAGTTTTTTTCACTAAATGAAATATAAAAATTAGGTATAAACTGCCTTGGGTCAGAAGATGGTATCCATTCTGTACCTGAGGGTGTTTCAAAAGTTATAATACTCTTAACTTTCTCTTCTTTCATTGGCCTTGTTGCAGTCATAACAGCTTGAAAAGTTTTTTGATGATCAATATTTAAATCTCCACCATGATGAGTAAAAATAATATCTGGATTAAATATTTCTTTTTCATTTTCTACTATTTTTATTATGTCAAGAATTGGGATTGAATCAAATCTATTATCTGGCAAATCGTAAATACTATTTGAATGATATCCAATAGCCTTTTGAGCATTCATAATATTTTCCTTGTGTATTCTTAGTTTAATTTCCCACTTATTTGTGTCACGAACATCTGATCTTGAAGTTAGACCCTCTCCTAGAATTACAACATGGGTGTTGACATTATACTCATTAATAAGTTTATTCATACTAGCTCCAAGCCCCAGTAATTCATCATCTGGGTGAGCAACAACTATCATTATTTTTTTATTTTTTAAATATTCTAACATTTGCATCAATTAAATTATTATTTACATCAAATTTTGCATTTTTAAACTCAAATTTTAAGTTTGAAGTTTCAATAAAAGCATTAGGATATCCATCACAATCAAGCATTCTTATAAAATCATAAACTTCATTTAATTTTTTGAAGTTTATAATAGATCCTTGAGACGGACTTCTTCTTTTAAAATTAGTGATTTTACCGGTTTGGTGAATTGGTTTTGGATTAGTAGTTAATATTTCAGAAATCATATTACAAATAACCAATGAACTTCTGATAAAAATTTCTCTAGCTGAACCGGACAAATCTAATTCGGATTTTAAATATACATCTCCAGTATCAATACCATTACTAACTTTTATTGCAGAAATTTTAGTTTTTTTGTGTCCTCTGATTATTAGATTCTGCAATGGGCTACCTCCACGACCATATGGTAAATCTGTCATATGAAAGACAATACATTTAAATTTATTAAAAATCTCATCGCTTATAATGTACGACCAGTGTGGAATAAAAATAATATCAGGATTCAATTTTGAAAGAAATTTGTCACTGAAATCGAATTTATTATCTATGAGCGTCCATTTAATTTCCTTAAATTCAGTGTCTAAGCTTAAAAAAAGATCTTTATGCCACGACTTCTCACTTAAAATAACACAACTTTTAATCATCTTTATAAATCTTAATCAAATATTTAACATTATCAATAATAAAAAATGCGGGATACCTTTCGTTATCACAAACTCTTAGTAAATTAAACTGATCTTTAATGCTTTCTAAAATATTTAATTCACTGCTATTCTTTGTTCTTTTACAATAAAATGACTCTTTTCCTTTTTGTTTTTCTCCTTTAATATTTGGATACTTTTCAATAAAGTTTAGAATTAACTTTGTAGTTGCTTCAACTTGTAAAAATCTCAATTCATCGATTAGCTCATATCCACTAGTTTTTATATTGATTTTTTCATAAATATTCCCTGAATCAATTAAAGAGTTAGCCTCAAATAAAGTTATTGGAATATTTTTCTTTCCTTCAATAACTTGCCATGTAAGAGGTGACCATCCTTTTCCTTCAGGTAAATCACTCTCATGAACTACTAAATTATATTTATTTAAGTTTAACTTATTGAATTTTTTTTCGCATGAAAGTAAGCATAAAACATCTCCAGACTCTACATCTTCGTGTGAGTTGATTAATTTCACATAACAGTTTTTTTTCTGTTTAATACTAGAAACTAAATTTTTTAAATATGGAGTAATCCATGAATTCGGATTGTCTACTAGTATTTGAATTTTCATTTTTTATTAAATTTTGAAAATATTAGAACATCAACATATTGATTGTTGAACATATGATGCTTTTTTAAAACTGCTTCATTGGTATACAATGAATCATTCATGACTTCATATAACCTTGGTCTTAAATCAAAAGCATAAACAAATATTTTATTAAATTTTATATCCTCAAAAGCAACTTTTTCAATTAAATCCAAATATTCAGACCAGTATTCATGAAAATAATCATTTTCTAATGAAGTTTTCATAACAAATGATATTTCAGCATGCTTATCTTCCCAATTGATATGAACTAGCCCCCCATAGCCAACGCATTTTTGATCTTTTAAAAATGAAAAAAGCAATTGATTTGGACTAGATAAGTCAAATAATTTTTCTACCACATTTGAAAAATATTTATCTTGAGTTTCTTTACTTAATAGTTCTTTTTGTCGCAGGTGATATATTTGATCATTTCTCCATTTCATGATGTCATGTCGATCATCACTTCTTATGGGAACAATAGAATATTTTCCATTTTCAAATACTTGGTTTTTTAGTACCCTATAACTTCTCATATTTTAGTTTAATCTTTTAAATCCGGAATGACAAACTGGACCTTTAAGTAAATCTTCTATTTTTATATTTCCTTTTTCACAAGCACTAATAATACTGTAGACATCATTAAGAGCTTCAAAATATAAGTTTAGATCATCTTCATTATGAGCTGTAGATGCATAAAAATTAGTACTAGCTAAATATCCTTTTTTGAGCATTTCCTGAGTAATGAATGTTTTATATTCTAAGCTTTTATTACTTTTAAAACTATAGGTACTTAATGAAGGGATTCCCGAAATATCAATTTCCAAATTGTGATCATCTGCTAACTTTTGCCAGCCTTGTCTCATTTTCTTTCCAATATTGGTAATTAGCTTCCATGATTTAATTTCTTCCATAACTTTTAAAGTTGCAAGTGCTGCAGTTGGACCTATTCTCTCTGTCCAAAAAGTACTACTAATAAAAGTATTTTGAGCTGCCTCCATCACTGATTTTCTACCAACTACTGCAGTTAAAGCATATCCATTTCCAAGAGTTTTACCGTACATTGCCATATCTGGTTCAATACCATATTTTTGATAAATTCCTCCAAAGGTCTCTCTAAACCCTGATGTACATTCATCAAAAATTAAAACAATATTACGTTTAGTTGCCAATTCTCTAACTTTTTGTAAAAAATCATCTTCTGGACCAAAATTGCGAACAACTTCCATTTTAATAACACCAATATCGTTAGTATCAACTATTGATAATAGCTCTTTAAAGTTATTATATTTAAAAGGATATACTGTATTTTTCAAATTCTTTGGAACTCCATTGGGATTTAGTCCTGACAATAAATGAGATGACAAATCATCTCCTGAGTTGTGGTTAGCTGACAAATACCAATCGTGCCAACCGTGATAACCACAAATTGCGACATTGTCTTTTCCTGATGCAGCCCTGGCAATACGAATAGCTATGGAGTTTGCTTCACCACCAGATCGTGCAAAACGTACCATATCAGCCCAAGGGTTAATTTCAATTAATTTTTCAGCTAAATAGACCTCCTCTGGACAATTTAAAGTACTCATATTACCTTTCCTAATTGTTTCCATAACTGCAGTATCAACCGTATCATTTCCGTAACCCAAGGTATTAGTTCCAATACCCATTATCGACATATCGATTAGCTCATTCCCTTCAAGATCCCAAACTGAACAACCTTTTGCTTTAGAAAAATATGAAGGCCATTGTTCTGGCAAAAACATTTCAGGTCTTTTGGATAGTAACATAGTACCACCAGGGATTAATTTTTTTGCTCTCTTATATAACTCTTGTCCTTTTCCCATTTTAATCATTTTTTAAGGATTTTAATAATCCTTCATTTCGGATAATTGAATTGTTTATTTTATTTAAATCATTATTAATTATGTGATTCGTATACTCTAACCAAGTTTTATCAGTTCCTAAATCATTTATTAAAACTTTTATTAAATCAAAATCTCTACCCTCGTCGACAGTCATTCTAATCATCGAATAATCATTAGTACAGTCAAAATTAATTGCAGAGAACAAACTCCTACCACTAAAATCGGAATTATTTCTTATATATGGTGTAACATGTTCTCGCTCTGAAGATAGTTTTGCATTTTTCCAAGCAATTTCTAAAGCTGAATACTTAAAAACTTCAATATCTTGTCCGTCAGGAAAATTTTCAATTAAAATATTTGAACAATAGTCTTTATTATTACTGTGTGCAAAATTAATTAACTTATCTACTAAAATTGGATCTATTAATGGGCAATCAGATGTTACTCTTACTATCCAATCTGAATTTTCATTTCTTACAGCTTGATAAAAACGATCTAACACATCTGATTCAGAACCTCTAAATGAATTAAACCCCCGATCTATAGCATAGTCATAAATAACTTTATCCTCAGGTTTATCAGTTGTAGCAACTATAATTTTAGAAACATTTTTACATTTATTTAAACGTTTTAAGTGAATTTCAAGTAAAGATTCAGAATTAATTTCCTTGAGAATTTTTCTAGGTAATCTAGTGCTTCCAGACCTGGCCTGTGTGATCAAAACTGTTTTTACTTCCATAATGAAGGATTTAAAAAATCTAAATTTTCAACAGTTATATTATTAACATACTTTAAAGCTTCTTCATTAACTTCATAAGCAGCGGCTTTTATGTTAGCATTCAATTGAGATATGGAATCAACACCTATGATGACATTATCTATATTATTTTGTTTAATACAGTAACTAAGTGCTAATTCTTCCATTGAACAACCTTGTTTTTTTGCAATTTTATTTAAGGTCTTCAAATGAGATTTTAGAGCCTGCACAATCGATAAATTATCAGTTATTTTTTTAAAGAATAAACCTTGAAGAAAAGCAGATCTAGTATGAATTATTTTTCCTTTTTCTTTCAGCTTATTTATTAAATCTCCTCTAACGCTAAAATTATCTAACACATTAAATGGTAGTTGTACTACAGTAATCAAATCCTCATTTAATAAGCTTTCTAGTTGAGTGTTTGTATATACAGATACTCCAATGTTATTAATTAAACCATCAGATTTTAATTCATTCAATGTATTAAGCGAATTATAATTAGATTGGAAAGAATCAAATGAATGAAACATTATTACATCCAAAGTTTTAACATACATTATATCGAGGTACTCAAGAACTTTACTCTTTATTAGATTATGTTTAATATCATAGGGGAATTTAGAAATAATTTTAAATTTAAATTTTTCTTGTTTATTGTGATAATCTCCAATTAATTGATGAGCATTTCCATATGCTTCAGCTGTATCTAAAACTCTAATCCCAGAACTATAAGCAACTTTTAAGAGATTTAATACTTCATTCTTTTTAGGTTTTCCAATAGTATTATTAATTCCATATTTTAAACCAAATTGAACAGTTCCTAAAATTAGTTTACTACTCATTAGATATAAATTCTAAAACTTTATTTATCACATAACTTTGCTCCTCATCTAAAAGCGTTGGATACATTGGTAAACTAATACAACTGGAATAATATTTTTCTGAGTTACTTAAATCAGCTTCAGAATATCCTATTTTTTTATAATACGGTAATAAATGAACTGGCACATAATGAATTTGTACTAACACGCCTTTAGAGTGTAGAAAATTATACAGTTCTTTTCTGTTTTTAACCTGTATAATAAAAAGATGATGTGCATTATAAGTCTTGGCGGGCATGTCTTGAAACTTAATTTTACCTTCAAATGCTTTTTTATAAGCTGAGGAAATTTCATTTCTTCTTTCAACTCCTTTATCATTTTTTGCTAATTGAGTAATTCCCAATGCAGATTGAAAATCTGTTAATCTATAATTAAAACCAAGCGCAATCATTTCATAATACCAGTTTCCATCGTTTTCTTCCATGTTATCTTTGGTAATTCCATGAGTTCTTAGTAAAATTAATTTTTTATATAATTCTTCGGAATTTGTAGTTAACATTCCACCCTCACCACAAGCAATATGTTTTACGGGATGAAAAGAAAAAACTCCAATATCTGAGTAATTTCCGTTTCCACAATAGTTTTTTTCAAATTTACTATCTATAAAATATCCGCCAGGTGCATGACAAGCATCTTCTATTATCCAAAGGTCATTAGCGTCTGCCAAATCTCTAAATTCTTCCATATTTACTGGTAGTCCTGCAAAATCAACGGGGATAATTCCTCTAAAAAATCCTTTTGGTTTTGATTTAATTAATTTTTTTACAGAATTAATATCTAATAGGTAAGTATTTGGGTCGATATCGGCAAACCAAACCTCTGCGCCTACATAACGAATACAATTGGCTGAAGCAGCAAAAGTGATTGGGGTTGTAATAACTCTATCTCCCTTTGAAAGATTTAAAGCGATTACAGAGAGATGCAATCCCGATGTAGCATTGTTAACTGCTACAGCATAATCAGCTCCTACATATTCTGCAAATTTAGATTCAAATTCCCTGACTTTAGGACCCTGAGTAAGGTAATCAGATTGAAGAGTTGAAACAACTGCATCAATATCATTTTGATCTATACTTTGTCTACCGTATGGTATTTTTTTCATAATGCTATAAAATTAGGATCGACGTGAATTTTCACTAATTCTCTCAAAGATTCTATCGTTTCCCACTCTTCATTATCTCCAGAATTATAAGAAAAATTAGAGTCGACTAGTTTTGCATTAAAATGATTGATAAATTTCTCTCTATCAAATATTGTTTTTTGTGGTAAAATTGCGTAATATTTACCAATGTCATATGTATTAATTGCATCAGAAACAGTTATCATTTCCTCGTGTAATTTTTCACCTGGTCTTATCCCTACTTCTTCTTGAATACAATCTGGTCCAATTGCTGAAGCAACGTCTTCTATTTTATAAGATGGTATTTTTGGAACAAATAATTCACCTCCCCAAGCTTTTTCAATAGCATCAAAGACCATTTGGCATCCATCTAGAAGTGAAATATTAAAACGTGTCATTTTTTTATCAGTGATTGGTAATACACCTTCTTTTCTTTTATTTAAAAAAAATGGCATAACTGAACCATTAGAACCCATTACATTACCATAACGCACTACTGAGAACTTAACATCTCTTGACCCTTTAATATTATTAGCTGCTATAAATAGTTTATCAGATGTTAATTTTGTAGCACCGTATAAATTAATAGGAGCACAAGCTTTATCAGTTGAAAGTGCTACTACATCTTTTACCCCACATTTAATCGCTGCTGCTATAACATTTTCTGCTCCATTAATATTTGTTTTGATACATTCAGAAGGATTGTATTCAGCTAAATGAACATGTTTCATTGCTGCTGCATGAATTACAATATCTATTCCTTCAAAGGCTCTTTCCAGTCTCTCTTTATCACGAACATCTCCGATAAAATATCTCATTGATGGATATTTATTCTCAGGAAACTCCATTGCCATATTAAAATGCTTTTGTTCATCTCTAGAAAAAATAACCAAACGCTTAACATCTGGATTCCTTTCTAAAATTAGCTTCGTAAACATTTTACCAAAAGATCCAGTTCCTCCAGTAATTAGAATTGATTTATTATTTAAATCTAAACTCATTTTTTATTTTTTTATGTCGCAAAAATCTAAAATTAATTTATTTTTTTGCGTGTTAATATTCTTAAATTCATCGTTTACTACCAAATCCAGCACCACCAGTAATTAATATATTTTTCTTTTCGACAATAATTTATTTTTTATTTACGCCACTAAAATCCATAATTATTTTTTCTTCCTTAATTTCCAAACCTAAAAACTCTCTATGAGCTACTAAAAAGACTACTATATCAGCTTTATTAACTGCTTCTTTATATTCTGTTAATTTATAAACTGAATGTGATTCAATATTTGGCTCAACAATAAAGTGTTCCTCATTATTTGAATTTTGTAATACTTTTTGAGCAATATATTTAGCTGGAGATTCTCTTAAATCATCAATATTTGGTTTAAACGCTATTCCCATTAGTGCTGTAACTGGTTTTCT
>ENA-OSJC01002709-OSJC01002709.1-marine-metagenome-genome-assembly--contig:-NODE-2709-length-13122-cov-7.290533_pt1 | contig 13122 bp, 11 predicted proteins | sample MGYA00237885_ERZ534234 | MGnify/ENA primary metagenome ERZ534234 (study PRJEB26413, sample SAMN06343907) | marine metagenome | isolation source: coastal waters | place: Atlantic Ocean: West Antarctic... | reverse complement strand
TCTTTGGCATTAGAAAGTTCAGATATCTTATTAATATTGGTGATGGGAATATTTACTGTTTTTATTCCTATAAGTTTGGTTACTTTGGCACCGCGATATATAGCTGCTCATGAAGTCCAATTATTTTTTGTACTGGAAACTGCCTTAGGACCTATTTGGGTTTGGTATTTTATTAGTGAGAGACCATCTGATAAAACTATTATAGGTGGAATATTTATTATTCTCATTATTTTTATCTACACAATTCTTGAATCCAAGGATAAAAAAACTTCTTAAATCTTATTTTTTGTCGTATAAATTATCATAAAAATATGGCTAAAAGTAATTATGAAAAAGGAAGATTAAATTTACCTTTTGTGGGAATTTGCACATTTGGAAAATATCCATATGTAGAAGATTGGGATAATATCAATGCAGATGTGGCTGTAATGGGTGCGCCATTTGATGCAGGAAGTCAATATCGTTCAGGTGCCAGAATGGGTCCTCGAGGTATAAGGGAGGCATCAACTTTATTTTCTTTTGGTCATGCTGGAGCATATGATTTTGAAGATGATATAACCTACTTACCATCAGAGAGTACTAAGATTGTAGATATTGGAGATGCAGATATCATTCATACGGATACAAAACAAAGTCATGAAAATATAAAATTTGGTGTAAAAAAAATCTTAGATGCCAATTGTATCCCTATTGTTTTGGGTGGAGATCATTCAATTAATATACCATGTATTAATGCTTTTGAAGATGAGGAGCCAATACATGTTATTCAAATAGATGCTCATTTAGATTTTGTAGATGAAAGACATGGTGTTCGCTATGGTCACGGCAATCCTATGAGAAGAGCTGCAGAAAAAAAATATGTTTCAGGCATGACTCAAATAGGAATACGCAATGTTTCCTCTACTGCTAAAGAAGGATATATTGATGCTAAAGAGCGTGGCTCTAAAATATTTTCAGTTCGACATTTAAGAAAAATGGGTATCGAAAATTTACTAAATGAAATTCCTAAAAATAAAAGATATTACTTAACTGTAGATATTGATGCATTTGATCCCTCCATAGCTTCAGGGACAGGCACTCCAAGTCACGGAGGTTTTTATTATTATGAAGTTTTAGAATTAATAGACGGAATAATTAAACAAGGAAATGTTGTAGGATTAGACTTAGTGGAAGTAGCACCTGATTATGATCTAACTAATTCTACGTCTACTTTAGCTGCACAACTTCTAATGAATGTATTAGGAAGAATGCTTTATTATAGAAATAACAATGTCAGTGAACATTCATAATAACTCTATAACTTTTGTTGAAGGCCCATTAGCTGGGAAAATTTTTCATCCTTTGTGGTTAAGGGAGCGCTTAAATGATAAAAAAAACTTAGACCCAATTAATTTACAACGTTTATATGAGCCTTCATTAATAGATATCTCTATAAGTATTAAAGAATTTTCTTATGATGAAAAAAATTTAACGATAAAATTTAGCAATGAGGAAGTTGGAATTTTTTTAATTAAAGATCTGTTAAATGAAGTCGATCAACATAATATCCTTCCAGATAAGAAACAGTGGGAAGACAATATTTTAAAAAAATCTTATCATAATTATAAAATTTTGAATAATTCATTGGAATTAAATATTGATATGTTGAGGAATTTTCATTTATTTGGCTTTGTTATTCTAACTCATATGTCTAAGAAAGAGGGAGCAGTGATTGACTTTGCAGAGACCTTAGGCCCAGTAAGATCAACAAACTTTGGTAAATATTTTGATGTAATCTCAAAACCTAATCCAAATGATCTGGCCTATACTGCCTTAGGTTTATCGCCTCATACAGATAACCCTTATAGAAAGCCTGTTCCTGGAATTCAATTATTGCATTGCATTGTCAATGATGCAGAAGGTGGAAATTCTACTTTGGTAGATGGATTAAAAATAGCTAATTATTTAAAAAAAAATGAAAAACATTATTTCGATATCTTAACTTCTGTAGAAGTTCTTTTTCATTTTGCCGATAAGGATGTTGTTTTACAGAATTGGGGGAGATTAATTGAACTAGATAGTAATAATAATTTTAAACAAATTAGGTTTAGTGGGAGGCTTGATTATGTGCCGGCAATAAATCCTGAGAAATTAGTTATATTCTATCAAGCAAGAAAAAGACTTTATGAATTATGTATATCAAAAGATTTTATGGTAAGTTTTAGGTTAGAAAGCGGAATGCTAGCAATGTTTGATAATCATAGATTACTTCACGGTAGAACTAAATATGATCCAAGTTCAGGAAATAGGCACTTACAGGGATGTTATATTGAACATGATGTTGTTGAAGGAAAATTACGGAAATATCTAAGTAAATAATTTACTTAACTATAAAGGGGTCCCCAACTGATTCTTTAGAAGTACTAATCCAAGTAGTTTTAATATTAGAGTAATCTTTTATTGCTTCCATTCCTGACTCTCTTCCAAATCCACTATTTTTAAATCCTCCAAATGGAGCAATCGGTGAGATTAATCGGTACGTGTTAACAAATACTATGCCTGCTCTAACATTTTTAGAAAGACGGAGAGCTATGCCATTATTTTCTGTAAAAATTCCAGCAGCAAGACCATAAGAATTATCATTCATCATGCCTGTTACCTCTTCTTCATCTGAAAATTTCATAATGGATAATACAGGTCCAAATAATTCATTTTCGGCAACTGGTAGATTATGATGATCACATTCAATAATGGTAGGTTCATAATACCAACCTTTAGAAAATTCTTTTACTCTTTTTCCACCTGTAATTAGTTTTCCACCTTGCTTAATTGTTTCATCTATTTTTTTTTGAATATTCTTGATTTGATTTAAAGTTGCGAGAGGTCCCATCTGAGTTTCATCCTTCATAGGATCGCCAATTTTAATACTTTTTGCTTTGTTTCGAATTTTCTCTAAAAATTCGTCATATATTTTTTCTTGTAGATATAGTCGTGACCCTGCAATACAGCTTTGACCACTAGCTCCAAAAATACTTGCTGTAACGCCATTTAACGCATTATCAATGCGAGCATCATTAAAAATAGCAACTGGACTTTTTCCTCCAAGCTCAAGCGTAACTTGAGATAGATTTTCTGAAGAGTTTCTGACAATATGTTTTGCAGCCTCCATTCCACCAGTAAAAGCTATTCTATCTATATTTGGATGTGAAGTTAGAGGCTTACCACATTCATCAGCAAATCCTGTAATTATGTTAATTACACCTTTGGGAATATTAATCTTATCTATAATTTTAGCAAATTCTAAAAGTGGAGTAGGTGCTATTTCAGATGCTTTAATTATAATAGTATTCCCCATTGCTAAAGCTGGAGCAAGTTTAACAGCTGTTAAAAACATTTGAGAATTCCAAGGTATGATCGCTGCAACTACACCAATAGGAACTCTAGTTGTGAAAACTTGCATATCAGGTTTATCTATTGGAAGTGTTGAACCTTCTATTTTATCAACTAAACCAGCATAATAATAATAAAATTCAGCAATATAATTGGCTTGAAATTTTGTTTCTTTAAGTATTTTACCCGTGTCTTTTGTTTCAATTTTTCCTAGAAAATCTGTATTTTCTAATAACAGATCACCTATTGCTCTTAAAACTTTGCTTCTTTGTTGGGGTAAAAATTCAGACCACTCACCCTTAAATGCTTCACTTGCAGCATTAACTGCATCATTTACATCTTCTTCGCCTGCGGCAGCAATATTAGCCCAGGGCTCTTCTGTAGATGGATCAATGGTTTGAAAGGTTTTTTTTGAATGAGAGTCTTTAAAAAGACCATTAATATAATTCTTATAGTATTCCATTAAATTTTAAAAAATTTATTTTCTTCATAATAGTTTAACATTTTTTTGTACCAATTATCATATTTTTTTCTTTCAATCAAAGAAACTGTAAAACCACCAAATCCTCCACCAGTTAATCGCGATCCTGAGGCCCCACATTTAATTGCTTGATTTGTGATTAAATCTACATCTTTGGTTGATGCTTCAAAATCTTGAGAATAAGATTGGTGACTTTCATTCATTAGTTTCCCAAACATTTTAATATTATTTTCTTGCATAAATTTTTTTGCATCCAAAACACGTTTATTTTCTGACACTACATGTTTAGCCCTTCTGTATATAACTTTATCTTTGAAATCATTTTCATTTAATTTATCATTTTTAATAGTTCCTAAATGCTGAATATTAAGTATGCCTTCAGCTTTTTTTAACTGCTCATATCTTTCATTGTATGAACTGTCTCTGAGATTTCTTTGTACTTCAGAATCAATCAAACAAAAATTCCAATCCGCTGGAATATCTAACAATTCATATTTTAAACTTAAACAATCTAAAAAAAAAGCCTTTCCATGAATACCAATTGAAGAAACCATTTGATCCATGATGCCACCAGATACACCTATATAATCTCGTTCAACTTTTTGAGCCAATATAGCAATATGTTTTTCATCAAAGCTAGTTTGAAAAAAATTATTCATTGCTTTTAATATTCCAACACATAATGCTGAAGAAGAAGAAATTCCTTTGCCTACAGGAATATCTGATTTTATATATAAGTTCAAATAAGTGTTTTTAAGTTTTTTATTTTCATCAAAAAAAATAAACATACACCCCTTAATATAATCTAACCAAGCATTAGAACTTGATTTCATAAAATCATTAAATTCAAAACTTTCTTTAAAGAATTCTGAATAAACAGAATGATTCTTTGCATTGTTTTCATTGGCAAAAATAGTTATTTTATATGGAAGGAGGGAGGGCAAAACATATCCGCCTGTATAATCTGTGTGTTCACCAATTAGATTCACCCTGGCATGAGAAGATATCTTTATAGTTGAAGAAGTATCAAATAATTGATTGAAATTTTCACTGCTATTTTTCATTTTTAAAGATATAATTAATTTATGATTTCTATAATCATTTCTCCCGAATTCAACAAAGAAAATATATTATCTATTTGTTTAGAGAATAAAAATAAGAAAAATTTTAAGAATATTAAGTTGTGTTTTAGCCTTGTTTACTCAATAAAATCTTTAGAAGGAGCTATAATAACAAAACAAGTCGGAAGATATTATGAATTAAGCTTAGAGAAAAAAGACCTTATTTCAAATAAAAAAAATAAAATTAATATTCAATTACAAACACCTCGAACAGGTACTTATAATTTATCTTGTGGGCCAGAAGGTATTTTCATATTAGATGACAGCGATAAGTTGGTTCAATCTAAATTAAAAAATCTAAAATTTGAGCAACCAATTTTAAAAAAACTTTATAAAAAAATAGATATTAATGTTATTAATCCAATAATACCCGAGCCTTTTAAGACTAATTTAAGTAATAATTTTTTAAAAAATTTTGATAAAAAATTTTTTAGTCAAAATGAAGAGGTGCAAAAAATTTTCAGTTCTTTAAATTTAACAGCCGATACCTTGGGAATTAATTTTAATACAAATGACGGTATTGAAATTAAATTTAATAAAATTGAGATTGAAAAAGATGCATATAGAATAATAATAAATTCTCAAAATGTGCAAATTTATTCCAATGGTTATGGGGGTAGTTTTTATGCTTTGATAACAATATTGCAATTAGCTTATTATCATATGGGTGACTTGCCCTTAGGAGAGATTGAAGATAGACCTAGATTTAAATGGAGAGGTATGCATCTTGACTGCTCGAGACAGTTTCATTCAATAGATCAAATTAAACGTTTATTAATTTATATGAGTCTTTTTAAATTAAATCGTTTTCATTGGCATCTTACAGATAATGAAGCATGGAGATTGGAATTAGAAAGTTTTCCTAATTTAGCAAAACAATCATCCTATAGAGGTTACAAAGAAATTATTCCCCCACTGTATGGAAGCGGTTATCACAAGAATGGCGGGTATTATTCCAAAAAAGATGTAAGCGAACTAATCAATTTTGCTAAAGATTTAAATATTGAAATTATGCCAGAGATAGATTTGCCAGCTCATTCATGGGCGTTATTGCAAATAATGCCAGAGCTATATGATCATTCTTCAAACCTTGAATCAAAAGATGTGGGAAATTATAAAAATAATACCATTAATCCGGCATTGCCCACTACTTGGAGTTTTTTGGAAAAAGCTATTCAAGAAATAAGTAATTTATTTCCCTATGACATAGTTCATGTAGGTTTGGATGAAAGACCAAAATTAGCTTGGGAGGGTTCTCAAAAAATAATAGAAATGATGAAAGAAAAAAATCTTTTAACTTATGGAGAAGTTCAAGATTTTTATATGAATAAGGTAATTGATTTGCTGAAAGCAAAAAATAAAATAACAGCTGCATGGAATGAGGCAGTTTTATCTCCTCACATAGATATTGGCTCTGGAGGTGGTTCAGGCAATATTGATAAAAGTTGTTTAATATTTGCATGGGAACATCCAGATGTTGCTTTAGCAGCGGTTAAAAAAGGCTTTCAAACAGTTATGTGTCCAGGACAAAAAACTTATTTTGATATGGCTCATAATGATTCAACAGAAGAAAGAGGAATTTGTTGGGCAGCAACAATTGAGGTAGCTGAAGTTCATTCATGGAGGCCGCTTCAAAATATTGATAATAATTTTCATAATCTTATTTTGGGTATTCAAGGTCAATTATGGTCAGAAACGTTAACTGAAAAATCTTTTCTAGATCAAATGATTAATCCACGTTTGGCAACATTGGCAGAAGTAGCCTGGAGTAACGATAAAAGAAGAGGGTGGAAAGATTTTAAATTATCTCTCAAAAATTCTATGAAATTATTAAAAAAAATTGGCTGGGATTGTCATGATTTTTAAGGTATTTATACCGATACCCAACGTCCAATATTTTTATTAATCGCACTAATAAGTGTTTTAATTGATTTAAAAAAACTTTAATAAGAATGTTTATTAAGCCGAAAATCACTATTAAGTAAATATATAATAAGTTTATAAAATATAATTAATATTTATAATTTTTTAATGAATAATTTATCTAATTACTATTTTTGTGTTGACGGGGGAGGAAGTAAAACACTTGCAAGCTTATATGATTCCAATGAAAAAGTTATATCTTCATCAAAAACTGATTCTGGAAATATTTTTTATGATATTCTTAAGGTTCAAAAAAATATTTCCATTCTTTGGAGTCATTGTTGTAAAAAAGCTAAGTTAAATAAAAATTTAATATGTAAGAATACAATTGCTTCATTCGGATTAGCAGGAGGACGTTCTGTAAAAAATAAAAATTTAATAAATAAAAAATTTAATTTTTTTAAGAAAATTATTATTTCTACTGATGGACATATAGCTTTAGCCGGAACTTCTTTACATGAATCTATGGCAGTAATAAATATTGGAACTGGGGTTGTTGCACATATAATGTTAAAAAATAAATTAACTCAACAGATAGGCGGCTGGGGTTATCCTTATGGTGACAAAGCTGGTGGTTGGTGGATTGGTTTAAGCTTAATAAAAGAAACTTTGAAGTCAATTGATGGCTACAATAATAATAAAGATGTCGTTATTGAAAAAGTTCTAAAGGAAATTGGAACTAATGATTTAAAAATTCTTAATTGGCTATCTGATACAAGTCCAAAAAATCTCGCTAAATTAGCCAGCATATTATTTGCCACTAAAAAAAAATCAAAAATTGCAAATAAAATTTTAAACGAAGGTATGGATGAAATAGAGAAGATTTTAGAATATATTTTATCAAAAAAAAGAATAAAAAAAATATATTTTACAGGCGGTTTGTCAAATTTATATGCTCCTTACTTAAGAAGTAAATTTACTAAATATTTGGTTTATAATTCAGTTAATCCATTATTAGGCGCTCTTCTTATTGCTAAAAAAAAATTTCCCACTGAAAATCTTATTAACGATAAAAGGATTTATTTATAAATTAAAGATTAAATTATATGTGTGGATTCCTTTTTTTGTATTTTTTCATTAATCGTAAATTATGTTTTTCTGCATTTGGCATATTCCCACTGATATAAAATGGAAAAGGATCGTCATTTTTTGCTAGCTCTGCTACTTCAGATAAAATTGCATTTAAGATAAAGGATCCTGCAATAGTTGAAAAAGGAGAGGTATTGTATTTATTGTTAATTTTAATTAATGCATCTCCAGGTGGTCCATAATTATCAATATGATAATCCACGACTTCATATAATTTTTTTTGATACTTAGATTTTTTTGCAATTTCTGAATATTGTTTTGAAGATACTCCTACAGTCTTACATTTAATTTTTTTTGCAAAATAAGAAGCTTCTATAGGAGCTTGATTGACTCCACTATTTGTAAAAATCATTAATACATCTTTTGATTTTATATTATATTTTTTTAATAATTCTGAAGCAACTCCTTCAGTTCTTTCTAAAGATGAACTTAAAATAGTATTTTCATGAAGCATTAAACTAGAATTTAAAACTGGACAAATTGGAGCAAAACCCCCGGCTCTAAAATGACCTTCTTCTGCCAACATATGTGAATGTCCAGTCCCAAAAATATAAATTATTCCATTATTTTTATATGTTTGATAAAATAATTTTGCTAATTGAATAAATACTTTTTTTTGATTAATAACAATTTTTTCAATATTTTTATTTATCTCTTTTTGAAATTTTATTATTTTCTTCAATTTATTATTTCCTTTTGAAGTAGTGCCTATAAAATAACACTTTTTTTTTAAAACAAGACCTACTTATTAACAAAAAAGCCTTAAATTAACACTATTTTATTAGTAAGAAAATGATTTTTAATTTTTTTTCTTTAAAGTAATTAATAATTTAATATTAAAATCATTAATAGGGAGAATTTATGAAAAAAATACTATCTTCATTTTTAATTCTTTTTGCTTTTATTTTTACTGCTTTGCCTGCTTTTTCAGGAACAGTAATTATAGAATCTTGGAGAAATGATGATGCTGATGCTTGGAATGAAAAGATTATTCCTGCATTTAACAAACAATACCCAGATATTGAAATTATATTTCAAGCTACTATCCCAGCTCAGTACTCAGCAAGTGTCAGTGCAAAGCTAGAGGGTGGCAATGCTGGTGATTTAATAACTTTAATACCATTTGATGCGTCACTAAAATTATTTAATAGAGGTTGGTTAGCTTCATTAAATGGTTTGGGCGGATTAGAAAATTATCCTCAAGTAGCTAAAGATGCTTGGAGCACTGATGATCAAAGTGATATTTTTGGTGTACCAATGGCTTCTGTTTCTCATGGCTTTATGTACAATAAAGATATTTTTAAAGAACTTGGTTTAAGTGTGCCTAAAACTGAAAGTGAATTTTTTGCTGTATTAGATGCAATCAAAGCTGATGGTAAATATGTTCCTTTGGCAATTGGAACTGCAGATACATGGGCAATTTCCACTATGGGTTTTCAGAATATTGGCCCCAACTATTGGGCTGGTGAAAAAGGACGTAAAGGTATTTTGACTGGTGATGAAAAATTTACTGATGATCATTATGTTAGTCTTTTTGAAACATTAGGAAAATGGAGTAATTATATGGCTGATGGATATCAAGCTCAAACTTATCCTGATAGTCAAAATTTATTTACCTTAGGTGATGCTGCTATTTATCCATCTGGATCTTGGGAAATTTTTACATTTTCTCAAAATGCTGATTTTGAATTTAGTGCTTTTGCACCACCAATAAGAGATGGTGAATCTAATTGCTACATTGATGATCATACAGATATTGGTATTGGTATGAATTCAAAAGCAAAAAATCCTGCTGAAGCTAAAGTGTTTTTAGAGTGGTTGACAGGGGCTGAATTTGCAGAAATATTTGCAAATGAGGTACCAGGTTTTTTCCCACTTCACTCACATTCAATTGCAGTTAATGATCCTGTTGCAAAAGAGTTTATTAGCTGGAAAGATACATGTGATACAACTATTAGAAATAGCTATCATATTGTTGGAAGAGGTGAGCCAAATCTAGAAAGTGTTTTATATGAAGTAGTTTCTGGTGTTGTTAATGGAACTGTTACGCCAGTTGAAGCAGCAGAAAGAGCTGAAGCTAGTTTAGCAAATTGGTATGAGCCACATCAATAATTTATATTAATATTTGCGGCGATTATAATCGCCGCAAATAAATTTCTTCAACTTAATACCTAATACTATAATAATAAATATGAAAAAAAAATTCCCATTTCACATTATAGTTTTTCTTTTCCCCGCTTGCTTTATTTATTCGATTTTTATGATCTACCCACTTTTAGATACTATGAGAGTTAGTCTTTATACGCAAAATTTATTAGGTGAAAATATGGATGATTCTTCGGGTGTAAGAGCATTTATAGGTTTGAGAAATTATTATGATTTATTTTTTAATGATACATGGTCCTGGCATTTCTGGAATGCGCTTAAAAATAATATTTATTTTTTTCTTTTACACATCTCTATTCAAACACCAATAGGTTTGCTCATAGCTGCTTTTTTATCAAATAGAGAATTAAAATTAAAAAGTGCATATCGCACATTGATTTTTTTACCAGCCATGATGTCTATAGTAATAGTAGGTTATATTTTTAATTTAATTTTATCCCCTTTATGGGGCATTCCTCAAACTCTTTTAGGAGTAGTTGGATTAGAAGATTTGGTTCAGCCTTGGTTGGGATTAAAAGGATCTGCTCTAATTACCGTTTCATTAATCTCTATATGGCAATTTGTTGGAATTCCAATGTTGTTATTTTATGCAGCTCTTGTTAGTATTCCTGAAGAAATACTAGATGCGGCAAAAGTCGATGGATCATCTGGTTTAAATACATTTTGGAAAATTAAATTTCCTCTTATTTTACCAACCATTGGTTTGATGTGTATTTTAACTTATGTTGGAAACTTTAATGCTTTTGATTTAATATATGCAATTAAAAATATTTATGCTGGCCCAGAATTTTCTACTGATCTAATGGGGACATTTTTTTATCGAACTTTTTTTGGATATCAACATCAATTAGGAAATCCTACAATGGGTGCAACTGTGGCATCAACAACTTTTGGAATTATTTTAATTGGAGTTTTGATATATTTATTTGCGTTCCAAAATCGCATTACTAGATATCAATATTAATGAAAAATTTATCTTCAAATTTAAATTCGATAATTATGCATTTGGTATTAATTTCTTACACCGTGATTTGCTTGTTTCCTGTATATTTATTAGTTAATAATTCATTTAAATCAAGAAGAGCTATATTTAAACAACCACTTTCATTGCCTAATGAGGAAACTTTTAGTTTGGCAGGCTATCTTAAAATGTTTTCTAGAATAGATTTTGGAGTATTTTTCTACAATTCAGCTTTTGTTACAATTATTACACTTTTTTTTGTTTTACTTTTTGGTGCAATGGCTGCTTGGGCTCTTTCAGAATATAAGTTTAAGGGCAATACCATGCTTGGTTTGTATCTTGCTTTTGGAATAATGATTCCTATTAAATTAGGAACAGTGAGCATTTTACAATTAATGAATTCTTTAAATTTAGTAAATTCACTTACTGGCTTAATAGTTATATATATAGCGCAAAGCCTTCCTTTGGCAATTTGGATTTTAAGTGAATTTATGAAGCAGCTTAGTAATGAATTAAAAGAAGCTGCAAGATGTGATGGAGTAAATGAATATCAGTTGTTTTTTTACATTGTTCTTCCTCTTTTGCGCCCACCAATGGCAACAGTAGGAGTTTTTACAATGGTGCCTGTATGGAATGATCTTTGGTGGCCTTTAATTTTAGCGCCATCAAGTGGAAAACAAACTGTTATATTGGGTATGCAGCAATATATTGGACAATATGTTACAAATTGGAATGCTATTTTTGCCTCTCTTTCTTTGGCTTTAATCCCAGTAATAATATTTTATTTAATTTTTTCTAGGCAGTTAATTAGAAGCATTACTTCAGGAGCTGTTAAATAAAATATAATGGCGAATTATGATAAAAAAAATAAACTAATTTTAAAAAGTATTAAAAAATCTTTAATTGCATCTTGTCAACCTATTCCAAATGGACCGCTAGATAAGCCCACCTTTGTATTGGCATTAGCTAAAGCATCGTTAATAGGTGGGGCTAAAGCCTTAAGAATTGAAGGATTTTCAAATTTGAAAATTATAAAGAAAAATATTAACATCCCTGTAATAGGAATAAAAAAAAGAATTTCAGCAAAATATCCTATTATAATTACACCTTTACTGAGTGATGTGGAAAAATTAGCTGATTTGGGAGCTGATATAATTGCCTTTGATTCTACGGAAAGAAAAAGACCTTATAGTATTGGTCAGATGATTTCTAAAATTCATTCTTATAATAAAATTGCTATGGCAGATTGTTCTAGTATCAAAGATGCAATAATAGCTTTAGATAATGGTGCAAATATTATTGCTACAACCTTGTCGGGTTACACTAATAATAAATCAGCTCCTAAAAATCCAGATTTTAAATTATTAAATTTATTTATTAAAAAATTTAATGTTCCTGTAATAGCTGAAGGAAGGTTTAATAATCCAATTTTATATAAAAGAGCCATAAGTATGGGTGCTCATGCTGTAGTAGTAGGTACGGCATTAAACAGAATTGAATTGATTACAAAATCTTTTATAAATGAATAGTAAAAAAAAATATATTATAACCATAGATATTGGTGGAACAAAAACCAATATAGGTTATTTTTTAGATAAGAAATTAGTTAAAACAATAAATTTTTCAACCTTAAAGTTTGGACCAGACAATATTAATAAAATTTCAGAAATATTACTAGATTCGCAAAAAAATATTTTAGCAATTTGCTTATCGCTTACGGGATTGATAAATAGCAGAGGCTTATGGAATCCAATTAATAAAAAGACATTAGGAAATTTTGTTAATTACCCAATTGTTAAAAAGTTAAATTCTTTTTTTAATGTTCCGGTCTATGCTTTGGGCGATACTCAGGCTGCGGCATTAGGGGAGTTATATTATGGAGGTGGAAGAAATCTATCTAATTTTTTTTATTTAACAATTTCAACTGGAATAGGCGGCAGTATTGTTCAAAATAAGAGCTTATTTCAAGGAAAGATATCTGATGTAGGATCGTTAGGCCATACTGTGATTAA
>ENA-OSJC01002707-OSJC01002707.1-marine-metagenome-genome-assembly--contig:-NODE-2707-length-13134-cov-6.408440_pt1 | contig 13134 bp, 10 predicted proteins | sample MGYA00237885_ERZ534234 | MGnify/ENA primary metagenome ERZ534234 (study PRJEB26413, sample SAMN06343907) | marine metagenome | isolation source: coastal waters | place: Atlantic Ocean: West Antarctic... | reverse complement strand
TCTCTTGCCTTCCTCGCTGCCTCTCTAGCGCGAGCAGCATCTACTATTTTGTTACAAATAATTTTTGCATCCTTTGGGTGTTCTAATAAAAATTCTGTTAGTTTTTTCCCAACCACGTCTGAAACGATTGGCTGTACCTCACTTGAAACTAACTTGTCTTTTGTTTGAGAGGAAAACTTTGGATCGGGAACTTTAACAGACAAAACACATACAAGGCCCTCTCTCATATCGTCACCCCCTGTTTCAACTTTTGCTTTTTTTGCTAACTCATTTGACTCTATATAAGTATTAATTGTTCTCGTGAGAGCTGCTCTTAATCCAGTTAAATGAGTGCCCCCGTCTCGCTGGGGTATGTTGTTTGTAAAACACTGTACGTTTTCTCCATAACTATCATTCCACTGCATACTAACCTCAATAGTAATGCCATCTTTTTCACCACTCTCTGCATAAAAAATATTATCATGCAAAGTAGATTTACTTCGATTCATGTACTCCACAAAGCCCCTTATACCGCCGGCCGAAGCAAAGTTTTCTGTTTTTCCAGACCTGTGGTCAACTAATTCTATATTGACACCATTGTTCAAAAACGATAACTCGCGAATTCTTTTTGCCAACAAATCAAAATGAAAATCAATATTAATAAATGTTTCTGCTGAGGGCATGAAAGTTACTTCTGTACCAGTTTTTTCAGTATCTCCCAGCACCTTAAGGGGAGCAACAATATTCCCCCTTTTAAACTCAACCTCATGTATTTTACTGTTTCTATAAACTTTCAACTTTAACCAGTCAGACAAAGCATTCACCACAGAAACGCCCACACCATGCAGCCCGCCTGAAACTTTGTAGGAATTTTGATCAAATTTACCACCCGCATGAAGCTCTGTCATTACAATTTCAGCTGCAGACCTTTTAAATTCATCATCTTCTTTTACGTCTGTTGGAATTCCTCGACCGTTATCTGTAACAGTTATGGAGTTGTCAGGGTGAATAATAACCTTAATTTCATTACAGTGGCCAGCTAAAGATTCATCTATAGCGTTATCCAGAACCTCGAACACCATATGATGTAAACCACTTCCATCAGAAGTGTCCCCAATATACATGCCAGGTCTTTTTCTTACAGCATCAAGGCCTTTTAATACCTTTATGCTTTCTGAGTTATATTCGTTTTTGTTTGTTTCTTTTTGTTTAGTCATGGGACCTTTTATTTTTGAAAAATTAAATGCGCATTGGCATTACAACATACTTATACTTTTTATTATTTGGAATCGTGACCAAACAACTACTATTAGAATCATTAAAAGCAATAGTTAATTGATCAGACTGAATATTCATTAAAACATCAATTAAATAAGTAACATTGAAACCGATATCAATTTTTTCTCCCTTATACTCAATCTCCAACTCTTCTTCGGCTTGTTCTTGTTCACTATTGTTACTTACTAATTTTAGGTTGTTTTCTTCTACAACCATCCTTATGCCTCTATATTTATCATTTGATAAAATTGATGCTCTTAACATTGACTCTAAAAGAAGTGCCCGCTCTATATTAAAAATATTGTCGTGCCCCTCTGGAATAACTCGACTATAGTCTGGAAATTTACCATCAATCACTTTTGTTATGAGATCAATATCATTGAATTTAAAATTTACTTGGTTATTCGAGAAGCTTATCTCTACGGGATCCTCTGTGTCACTTAATAGCTTTACCAGCTCTACAATAGTTTTTCTTGGAATAATAACTTGTGCTGGTTCAGTTGAGTCTGTTAGTTCTAATGATGTAAAACTAAGCCTATGTCCGTCTGTGCCCACAATATTAATATTTTTTTCCTTAACCTCTATTAACAATCCGTTTAAATAATACCTAATGTCTTGTTGGGCCATTGCAAAATCGACTTGTTTTAGCAAGGCCTTAAATTCTTTTTGGGGTAATTTTAATTCAACAGTTTCATTTCCTTCTTTTTTCATTACGGGGTAATCTTGTGGAGGTAGTGTTTGTAAGTTAAAGCGACTCTTCTTTGCCTTAACTGTAACTTTATTTTCTTCAATCTGAAAATCAATTTTACAATTCTCTGGAAGAGCTCTTGTAATATCAAAAAGTTTTTTAGCCGATACTGTTATCTGAAAATCGTCTGGTAATTCTGTTTTAATATGAGTGGAAATTTGCATCTCTAAGTCTGTAGCTGTAAATTTCAACTTGCCTTGACTGTTCTCCAATAGTAAATTTGAAAGTATTGGTAGCGCGTGTCTTTTTTCAACTATACCTGAGACGTTTCCAAGTGGTGTGAGCAATAATTCTCTATCGATTTTTATATTCATAGTTTTATAGTTTTTTCTTTATATAAATAATAATAATAATAATAACCTGTGTTTTTCTTTTTATGTTAACTTTTTCTTTTAATATTAAGTAGTTATGTAACTTTAAATCCTATGGTTTTTTATGCTTTTTACTGTGCATGAATTGTGGACTAAAATATTACTGGGTAGTTTTTTTATCTTTATTCTAATTTAGCCCACAGTCTATTCACATGTTTTTCATTATCCTCTTAAAACTTGAGTTAAAAAACCTAAATCTTGGCTAATATTATGATCGATGAGCCTTAAGTTTTCAACTTCATCACAAGCGTGCATTATAGTTGTGTGATGCCTCCCCCCAAAAGCTGCGCCAATTTCAGGGAAGCTTAAATTAGTTAGTTCCCTTGTAAGACACATTGCTAACTGTCTTGGGCGAGAAAAGTTTCGTGACCTTTTTTTACTCAAAATATCAACTATTTTAATTTTATAGTATTCCGCAACAGTTTTCTGAATATTTTCAACACTTACCTGCCTTCCCCTAACTGCAATTAAGTCGCGTAAGGATTCTTTGGCTAAAGTGGTGTCAATAGTTCGGCCTGTAAAATTAGCCATCGCTACAATTCTATTAAGTGCCCCTTCTAACTCCCTTACGTTTGAACGAATTTGTTTTGCAATAAAAAATGCAACGTCTTCTGGGAGAACTGTTTTGTTTTCTTCGGCTTTTTTTAACAAAATAGCTACCCGCATTTCAAGTTCTGGCGGGTCTATTGCTACAGTTAGCCCCCAGCTAAATCGAGTTCTTAATCTTTCATCTACTCCTGGTATTTCTTTTGGATAGCTGTCACAAGTTATGATGATTTGTTTTTTATTTTCAATAAGTGTATTAAATGCGTAAAAAAACTCTTCTTGGGTCCTATTTTTTTTACCAATAAATTGTATATCATCAATTAGTAATAAATCTAAAGAGTGATAATTTTTTTTAAAGCTGTCAAAAGCTTTATTTTCATAGGCTTTAACCACGTCATGTACATATCTTTCAGCATGTAAATATTTTATTTTTGCTTCAGGCTGTAAGCTTTTAAGGTGGTTTCCTATGGCGTGCATTAGGTGGGTTTTTCCTAACCCTACACCGCCGTATATAAATAAAGGATTATAGGCATTACCTGGATTTTCTGCGATTTGTTTTGCAGCCGCTGTTGCTAATTGATTGGCTTTACCAGTAACAAAATTTGAAAAATTAAAAGATGGATTTAATCCATTTGTTTTGCTTGTTACTGGTTTTAAAGATATGTTATTTAACTTAAGTTTTATATTAGACGGATCACTTGATGAAATTTTATTTTTTTTTACAACAATATACTCAAGTTTAACGTTGCTTAATTTTTCTTTAATTAAGTTTTGAATTTTGTTTGCGAATTTTTCTTGAACCCATTGTAAAATAAATTGGTTTGGTGCAATAATTTGGGCTTTTCCCCCTTCAATTTTAAACTCTAATGGGCTAATCCAGGTGGTTAGTTGTTGTTTGGTTAGCTCTTTGGAGAACTCGTCTACACACAGTGGCCAAAAATTTTCTTCGTTTTTTTTCAAAATTTAAATTTTTTAGTTTTTATTTTTATTTGAGATAAGAGCTTTATATTAGCTTAATTTTCTTAAGTTATCCACAGGCTTTTTTAAATAAATAATAGGATATATTTTATTGACATAAATAGGTCAGAAGAGTATTCTTCGCCTTCAAAGTTTAAGGACTGGAGCATCAATATGAAACGTACCTATCAACCATCAAAAGTTAAGCGTGCAAGAACCCATGGCTTTTTAGTTAGAATGAAGACAAGGGGCGGACGGAATGTTATTGCTTCTAGAAGGGCTAAAGGAAGAGTTCGTTTAGGAATATAATTTATTCTTTCAAAGTATAAATTATTAAAGTTACGGAATGCAGAAGAATTTTCTGCTGTATTTAATTTTAGAAAAAGATTATCTTCCCCTCATATTTATTTTCACTATGCACCAAACAGCAAGTCACATCCTCGATTAGGTTATGTCGTAAGCAACAAAACTGAAAAATTATCAGTCAGACGAAATTATATGCGGCGCTTATTAAGAGAAATTTTAAAAGAACAACTGTCCTTCAATGTTTCATTCGATATAGTTGTACGAGTCCATAAAGCTTTTTACAAAAAAAACTGTAAACAAATCGAAGACGAGATTAAAAACCTGATTAAAGGCCTTCCAATATGAAAAAAGGCTTAATTGCACTAGTTAAATTTTATCAGATATGTTTAAGTCCTTTTTTTGTTTCAAGATGTAGGTATACACCTACCTGTTCGATGTATACAATTGAATGTTTAGAAAAACATGGTGCTTTAAAAGGTTTCTGGCTTGGTCTTAAAAGAATAAGTAAATGTCGACCAGGCTCAGGTGGCGGTTTTGACCCAGTACCATAATATTAATTTAAGGACAGTATGGATACGAAACGTTTAATTTTATTTGTTATTTTTTCTTTTTCTCTAATGTTGCTTTGGGATTCATTTACAAAACAAAGTGCTGATATTGATCAATCTATTAACGTTGACGGCCAACCTATTAACGTTGACGCAAGCCTTCCTAAGCCCTCAAAGAGCTTAAGCGCCAAAAACAGTTTACCCCAGACAGCATCACAATTTTCACTCAATGCTGGGTTGCCAATAAAAGTCGATACTGATTTATTATCATTAACTATCAGTACCTCTGGTGGCGATATTCGTGAACTTCAATTTAATAATCATCAAGCCGAAGATTCTCAAGGTAAATATATTTTAATGACTGATGTCGGAAACCCTTTATTTTATGTTGCCCAATCGGGGTTGCTTGGCGAGGGACTTCCCACTCATAAATCAAAATTTATTTCTGATCAACAATCATATCAAATGAATGCTGATAAATTAATCGTGCCATTAACATATGAAAATTCTGAAGTAATGGTAAAAAAAATATATGAATTCAATCGAGACAGTTACTTAATAAGTACAAAATTTGAAATAAAAAATAAATCAAAAAATATTATAAATCCTTCTGCATATTTCCAATTTGTCCATGATGGTGTTTCAAGCCAAGGTTCGGCAATGATGCCAACCTTTACAGGCCCAGCTTTTTTTACAAAAAAAGAAAAGTTTGAAAAATTAGATTTTTCTGATGTGGATAAAAAATCTTTTTCTAAAATAGCGAATAATGGTTGGATTGGAATTATTCAGCGCTACTTCGCAGCTTCATGGATTCTATCTGGAGATTCGGAACGAGAGTTTTATACGAAAAAAATATCAGAGAATATGTATTCAGTTGGGTTGATTGCGAAATTGCCAAATATCCTAGAAGGTGAAACGATAACTTTTTCAACTTCTTTGTTTGCAGGCCCACAAGCAAAAGAGGAGCTTAATCAAGCAGCAACTGGTATGAATTATGTAGTTGATTACGGAATACTTCACTTTATAGCGTCCCCTCTATTTTCTGTTCTAACCGGTATTCATAAAATGGTTAGTAATTGGGGCCTTTCGATAATTCTGTTAACAGTTTTAATTAAGCTTATGTTTTATCCCTTATCAGCTGCAAGCTATAAATCGATGGGGCAAATGAGAGAGTTAGCTCCTAGATTGCAAAGCATGAAAGAAAAATTTGGTGATGATAAACAAAAAATGCAACAAGCAATGATGGAGCTTTATAAAACTGAAAAAATTAATCCATTAGGTGGATGTTTGCCGATTCTGGTTCAAATACCAGTTTTTATTGCTTTATATTGGGTTTTACTTGGGTCAGTTGAACTGAGGGGTGCTTCGTTTATGTGGTTAGCTGATTTATCCAAACCAGATACGTTATTTGGTAGTTTATGGGCTGCTGGTATAGGACCACTTCCAATCTTAATGGCGGCTTCCATGTTTTTACAAACTAAATTAAATCCAAAGCCAACTGATCCTATGCAAGCTAGGTTAATGATGATGATGCCTATAATATTTAGTTTCTTCTTTTTCTTCTTTCCAGCCGGCTTAGTTTTATATTGGCTAGTGAATAATATTTTATCTATTGCCCAACAGTGGTATGTCAATAAAAAAATACATGCTGAGGCGTTAAAAAAGAAAGGTAATGCTTAACGGCTCAAATACAATTGCTGCAATATCAACAGCCCCTGGGGCTGGAGGCATTGGAGTTGTTCGTGTTTCAGGGCCGCTCGCTTTAGAGATAGGGCAAAAAATTTCTGGCGCTATCTTAGTTCCTCGGATTGCTGATTTTCATAATTTTAAAGATCTAAACGGTACCTTAATTGATCAGGGCCTCATTTTATTTTTTTCTGCGCCTCATTCTTTTACAGGCGAGGATATTATTGAGTTGCAATGTCATGGTGGCACAGTAGTTACTCAATCGATTTTAAATTTATGTCTCAAAAATGGCGCTAAATTAGCTGAGCCTGGAGATTTTACAAAGAGGGCGTACTTAAATAATAAGATTGATTTAGCTCAAGCGGAATCGGTAGTGGACTTGATTAATGCTTCAACTGAAGAGGCAGCCTTAGGCGCAGTAAATTCCCTATCCGGAAAATTCTCCTTAGAAATCAATAACTTATTAAAAAATTTAATAGAATTAAGAATGTATGTCGAAGCTTGTTTGGATTTCCCAGAAGAAGATATTGATTTTATTAGCGAAGGAAATGTTAAAGATAAATTACAACATTTATCTGAGACTATGATGCACATTATGCAAGCAGCTTCACAGGGTCAGCTATTAAGAGATGGAATAAGTCTAGTGCTGGTTGGACAGCCAAATGTTGGTAAGTCAAGCTTGCTGAATCAGCTGTCCGGTGAAGACAAAGCAATTGTGACAGACATTCCTGGAACAACTCGTGATGCTGTTATTAGCGACATTAATTTAAATGGGATACCTCTTAATATAATAGATACAGCGGGATTGAGAGAAACAGATGATCCTATTGAAAAATTTGGAATTGAAAAAACATGGTCGTCTCTAGAAAAGAGCCACGTCGCTTTATTTTTAGTGGAAGCCAGTAAAGGTATTACAGATTTCGAACAATCGATTCTTGGCCTTTTACCAAAAGGTATTAAACGCATTTGGATTTTTAACAAAATTGATTTACTCAATAGCAAGGCTAAATTAAAGCAATTAAACAATGATCAAATAGTCTATATATCAGCCAAAACAGGAGAGGGATTGGATTTATTAAAACAAGCAATTCTTAATGAAGTGGGGTTTAAGCAAAACTCAGAAGGAAGCGAAAATAAATTTATTGCACGAAAAAGACATTTAGAAGCTTTAGAAAGCGTTCACCATTCTTTGCAAAATGCTCAACTCAAAATCGCATCAGCAGAGTTGGTTGCAGAGGAGTTAACTATTGCGCAAAAGTATTTATCATCTATAACAGGTGAATTTTCTTCTGATGACTTATTGGGTGAAATATTTAGCCAGTTTTGTATAGGAAAGTAATTGTTTCACGTGAAACAATTTGGTTAATCAATAAATTTGATATGTTTCACGTGAAACATATCAATATCAAGACAAATAAAGTAAAATTTAATTTTTAAATATAAATTTAATCAATATGGAATTTCCAAAAAAGTTTGATGTAATTGTAGTTGGCGGCGGGCATGCAGGCACAGAAGCAGCCCTCGCTTCTGCTCGTATGGGCCAAAAAACATTATTATTGACGCATAACATTGAGACATTAGGACAAATGTCATGTAATCCTTCAATTGGCGGCATTGGTAAGGGCCATTTAGTTAAAGAAATTGACGCTATGGGCGGCATTATGGCCAGAGCAACAGATGAAGCTGGCATACAATTTCGAATTCTTAATCAAAGCAAAGGCCCAGCAGTTAGAGCAACAAGGGCACAAGCTGATCGCATATTATATAAGGCGGTAATTCGCCGAACAATTGAAAACCAACCTAATCTATGGCTTTTCCAACAATCAGTTGATGATTTTATTTTACAAGATAATAATATAGAAGGGGTTATTACAAAAATAGGGTTATCTTTTTATGCACCTAATGTTGTTTTGACAGCAGGAACATTTTTAGGCGGGTTAGTACATATTGGCCTACAAAATTATGAAGCAGGTAGAGCAGGCGACCCATCAGCTTCAATTCTTGCACAAAAATTAAAAGAATTGGATTTACCTGTTGGCAGACTTAAAACTGGTACTCCACCGCGAATTGATGGCAGATCTGTTGATTTTACAAAAATGATAGAGCAGCCAGGGGATTCCCCAGTGCCACATTTTTCATTTATCAATCCCGCTATTAAGCACCCAAAACAAATATCCTGCTGGATAACCCGTACCAATAAAAAGACACATGAAATAATTCGTAATGGCTTAGATCGTTCGCCAATGTATACAGGCAAAATAGAAGGTGTGGGGCCACGTTATTGTCCTTCTGTAGAAGATAAAATTCACCGTTTTGCAGATAAAGATTCTCATCAGATTTTTATAGAGCCAGAAGGGTTAGAGACCAATGAAATTTACCCAAATGGTATCTCAACAAGCCTACCATTTGATGTACAAAACGATTTAGTTCGATCGATACAAGGATTAGAGAATGCTCATATCTTAAGGCCTGGGTATGCAATAGAATATGATTATTATGATCCAAGAGCTTTAAAAATGAGCTTAGAGACTAAAGCAATTAATGGTTTATTTTTTGCAGGACAAATTAACGGAACTACAGGCTATGAAGAAGCTGCTGCACAAGGGTTAATTGCAGGAATGAACGCGGCATTAAAAGCGCAAGGTAAAGAAAGTTGGACCCCGACCCGTGACCAAGCTTACATAGGGGTTTTAATAGATGATTTAATAACAAGAGGCGTAAATGAGCCCTATAGAATGTTTACTAGTCGAGCTGAATATAGGCTTTTGCTAAGAGAAGATAATGCTGATGAACGTCTAACTGAACAAGCAAGACAATTGGGTTTAATTTGTGATCATCATTGGGCTAATTTTAGCAAGAAAAGAGAGGAGATTCAAAAGGAAGAGAAACGACTTAAAAAGTTAATTTTAAGCCCATCTAAAATTGATAAAAAAATTCAGAAAAAATATTTAGGCCAAACAATGGAGAGAGAATATTCTGCTTTTGACCTTTTAAGACGCCCCGAAGTTAAATATCAAAACGTAATAGACTTATCTGGTGGTTCAGGTGTGAATGATTTAGTAATTAGTAATCAATTAGAAATTTTAGCTAAGTATTCTGGTTATATTATTCGGCAACAAGACGAAATTAATAAACAAAAAGCACAATTTAATAAAAAAATACCAAAAGAGGTAAACTATGATGAAATTCATGGCTTAAGTAACGAAGCAAAAGAAAAGCTAAAAGAATCTCGTCCACAGACTATTGATCAAGCAACTAGAATAGCTGGCGTAACCTCGGCGACAATATCAATTTTATTAGTTTATCTTAAATCTAAACATCGGAAATTAGAGCCTAAGGCCGCTGAACAAGTTGCTTGATTTAGAAGAAACTTTAAAGGCAGGAATAGGCAAATTAGAGTTAGAAAATAGGGATTATTTATATACTAACTTACTGGTTTATAAGGATTTATTGATAAAGTGGAACAAAGTATTTAATTTAATTTCTGTTAAAAGCGTTGATGAAATAGTGACACATCATTTTTTGGACTGTTTGGCAGTTGTGCCATTTATTGAGGGCAAAAATATCTTAGATGTTGGAAGTGGCGCCGGTCTCCCGGGTATTATAATTAGTTTATGCTACCCAGAAAAAAATATTACTTTAGTGGATTCGGTGGGGAAGAAAACTGCTTTTTTAAAACAAACGTGTGCAGAATTAAATTTGAGTAACATTACAGTTATAAATAAGCGAGTTGAGGACATCACAACAAATAAATTGTTTGATTCTATTATTGCTAGAGCATTTGCAGAAATGCAAGTACTCATAGATCTTACAAGGCACTTAATAGATGATAAAGGGGCTTGGTATGGTATGAAAAGTAAAAAAATTAATGAAGAAGAAATTAGTACAAATTTTTTAGTACAAAAAAGAGATATTATTGTTCCTTATCTCGATGCTGAGCGTTATTTAGTAAAAATTAAAAATCGACAGGCTATTATTTAATCATATTTTAAGTGAATTTTATGCGTATATTTGCGATATCAAACCAAAAGGGCGGAGTTGGGAAGACAACCACAACGGTTAATTTAGCTGCAAGCTTAATGGATAGAGAGAAAAAAGTGCTCTTAATCGATTTAGACCCTCAAGGTAATGCCACATCTGGTTCGGGACTAAATAAAAAGAATATTACTAAATCTATATACGATGTTTTAATCGGCCAAGAAGAAATAAAAAACGTTATACAAAAGTCAGCAGAAAGTTTTTTTGATGTTGTGCCAGCTACTCAGTCATTAGCTGGGGCAGAGGTTGAATTAGTTAATATTGAAGAGCGAGAATATATTTTAAAAAAACAATTGAGCAAGCTTAGGGAGTATGACTATATTTTAATTGATTGCCCACCCGCTTTAAGCCTGTTGACTGTAAATGCCTTAGTCGCCTCTGATTCAGTTCTAATACCAATGCAATGTGAATATTATGCTTTAGAGGGCTTGTCTGATTTAGTGGACACAATTAAAAGAGTAAAAAAACATCTAAATCCACAAATTGAGATTGAAGGTTTACTCAGGACGCTTTTTGATAAGCGAAATACATTAGGAAAACAAGTCTCTGACCAATTATCTGCTCATTTTGGAGATAAGGTATATAGCACGATTATCCCAAGAAATGTAAGATTAGCTGAGGCGCCAAGCCATGGTAAACCGGCTCTTTTCTATGATAAATCGTCCAAGGGGGCAAGAGCATATTTAGATCTAGCCGATGAAATTTTAGAGAGGAATAAAGATGGGAGCAAATAAAGGTTTAGGTAGAGGTTTGGATGCCTTATTGAGCAATGATAAGGCAAGTAATGAAAATAGCAGTTTAGAGAGCTGTCAAATTGATAACCTAAAAACGGGAAAATATCAGCCTAGAAGTCATATGAATCAAATAGCATTAAATGAGCTTGCAGAATCAATTAAGATGCAAGGAATCATGCAACCTATAGTGGTGCGCCCTGTTGGCAATATGAAATATGAAATTGTTGCAGGCGAAAGAAGATGGCGTGCAGCTAAGCTGGCCAATTTAAGTGAAGTTCCGATTCTGATTAAAGATATTCCTGATGAGTCAGCATTAGCAATGGCTCTTATCGAAAATATTCAACGAGAAGACCTAAACGCAATAGAAGAGGCAAAAGGGATTCAGCGATTAATCGATGAGTTTGGAATGACTCATGAATCAGCATCTCATGTATTAGGAAAATCAAGAACAACGGTGACAAATTTATTAAGATTATTAAATTTGTCTGAGCATGTTCAAAAAGCATTACTTGAAGGAAAAATTGAAATGGGACATGCAAGAGCATTACTTTCGTTGTCTGCTAGTGATCAAGTGATGATTTGTCAAAAAGTTATTAGCAAAAATTTATCAGTAAGAGATGTGGAGGCGTTAATTGGGCAACAAAGACCTGCAAAGAGAAAAATAAAAAAACAAAAAACAGCTGATATTGTAAATTTTGAAGCAAATTTATCTGACAAATTGGGGACATCAGTAAAAATTTCACACAAATCTAATGGATCAGGCGTTTTGAAGATTAATTATAGTAATTTAGACGAGCTAGATTCTATTTTAAAAAAAATAGAATAAATCTGACGTAAAACTTGACTCGGAGAAAAAATACAGCCAAAATTGCGGACTTTGATACAAATAGCATTTAAGGACGTAAAGGTTTGATTGATAAGCAACAGCAAGTCAATAAAAAAAAAGGGTTATTTCCTCCTTACGTTAAGAATATGCTTATAAAATTAAGCACTATTTCTATCATTTCAGCACTAGTTGTTTTAGGTTTTTTTGGGCTGCATGCAGGCATTTCAGTTTTATCTGGGGCTTTTGTAGTTATTATTGGGCTAATAGTTTCAACTCCAATTGCTAATAAATCTCAAGAGACAAACGAAGCATCAAGTATCGTGATGGATGCTTTAAAAGCTGAAGGGGTAAAGATTTTAATTATAATATTATTGCTTTGGGCAATATTTAATTTTTATGAAGACAAAGTTCCACTCGCTATTGTTTTTGGCTTAGCAGTGGCGGCAATTTTTTCAGGAATTGGACTATCCAAATTAGATACAAAAAATTAAAGGAAATATAAAACTTGGCAAACAGTTCGGAATTAACACCATCTGGCTATATAGGACACCATTTATCTAATAATGAGTTACATTTAGATTTTTTAGGTGAAGGCCCATTTATGACTCTTCATTTAGATTCATTTGTGATGGCAGTTATTCTTGGAATTTTTTCAATGGGTTTAATTTGGCTTGTAGCTAGAAAAGCATCAGCAGGAATCCCAACTAAAACTCAGGCGTTTGTTGAGTTAATTTTTAGCTTTATCGACGATCAAGTAGGAAATATATTTCACGGTAACCGACATTCGTTTATTGCCCCAGCTGCATTGACTGTTTTTATTTGGGTTCTTATGATGAATGCAATGGATTTTTTACCTATTGATGTGATGGCAAAGTTCTATGCGATGCTAGGTTTGTATGAGTGGAAAGCTGTGCCTACTTCAGATGTGAATACAACATTTGGCCTTGCGCTAGGCGTATGGTTTTTAATGATTTATTTTGGCATCAAGGTAAAAGGAATGGGTGGATGGCTTCACGAAATTTTTTGTGCGCCTTTTGGAACGTCAGTCTGGGTTTGGCCAGCTAATTTTCTATTTAATTTAATTGAATACGTTTCTAAACCTTTATCTCATTCTCTT
>ENA-OSJC01002706-OSJC01002706.1-marine-metagenome-genome-assembly--contig:-NODE-2706-length-13135-cov-6.098331_pt1 | contig 13135 bp, 25 predicted proteins | sample MGYA00237885_ERZ534234 | MGnify/ENA primary metagenome ERZ534234 (study PRJEB26413, sample SAMN06343907) | marine metagenome | isolation source: coastal waters | place: Atlantic Ocean: West Antarctic... | reverse complement strand
GAGAAACTATACATCAATTTGTATGTGAAAGCTGTCGATTGTGGTGGAGTTTCGCAAGCGATAGTGACTGGCAACCCAAGAAGCAATACTGTCCCCATTGTGCTCACGAGCATACCTACATTACTAGACCATATCAATTGGATAAGGATGTAACCTAATGCCAAGCATGCCACGTAGAGTGTCCAAGGGCACAGATCCTCAAAAATATCTTAAAGTTAGAATAAAAATGCTATACAGTGAAAAAGACAAGACCACTGACGCATCCACGCTGCTTATATTGGATAAGAGTATATATGAGTTGGCTATAGTGTTGGACTTGCTTAAACGTATAGAACTACAGAACAAGGTCATATAGACCATAAGGCCCCGCTGCTGGTCTCTCGGTTGTACAGGATACCTACAGGCCCCGCTGCGTAGAGTGTGTGTATAAGTAAGAGCATGAACAATTTTAACACCCTTCACATGATCCTAGCAAGACTCAAGCAGAGTATAAACAATATCCCCTTACGGTTAAGACTACTGTGCAATCCTACAGTAGAGGAGACCGTAGCACCCGACCTTGACAGAGAGAGTGACAGCAGAGTAAGACTTGATGAGACTCAAGGTAAGAGAGCTGTGATACAAGGTTTGGTTAGAGATAGACATCATTTTGGACGATTCTAACTGTGGCTGTAGAACCCCTTAGAGTATTTGAACTATGCCTCTCTGCCCCACCCTCAAGAAATTTTTTTATACTCTATATACGCTAGAAAACTGTGAAGAATCTAATTGAAAAGCCACATTACCACCTTATTATATGGGTTTGTAACGCCCTGTATGGTGTCTGTAAAGCGACTATAATGCTCTACAGTGCCTGAGACCTTGTGAACGCCTGAAGGACTCTTGACCTTTGTATACGTGCTCTAAGAGGTGTCTGTGGTCTTTGTATAGTCCTGCACGGTCTTAGGGGTCTGAAGGGTCTTTTGCATCACTCTATAGTGTTAAGTCTTTGAAATCATTGAGTTTTTTCGGTTCTCTATGGTTAACCTATTGATTTTGTTGGATTTTTTTGAAGTACTCACTAAGTCATTGATCTAAAAGGATATTCTCAACCTTTTGCTGCAGCAGATCAAGGTTCTTCAATGTTATCAATAGGTTACGTGGTGTTATTAATGTTTTGGATGAGGGACCTAGGTAAAATTTTGTTCTTAGAGGTCTTGCGAGGCTAAGTCATTGATCTAATTGGGTTCTTTAACCTTAGGCTGCAGCGATTCGAGGTCTAGGGAGGTCATCCAATATAAGTCATTGATATCATTGAGGAATTTCCTCTAGCGGAATTCAGGTCAAGTTGGGTGGATTGAACTCTTCGGTATCAACCATTTCTGGATTACGTTCCCGGCGCTTTGCTCTATTATTTGGAGCCTATGAGTGGATTTGCCCTTTCCTCTTTTCCTTATTGTATATACAGTATACCACCTTTTGAATCAAAGAGCAACCCCTAATTTGAATCAAAACATCAATGTAATCAATGACTTAGCAGAAAAGATTCTCCAATGATATCAAGAGGTTACGCTAGCCGGAATTGCAGGCATCGGGAGCGTAGTTTATTATAACATAGAACACTCGGGATGTCAACCTTTTTATTACCAAAATAAAATAATTTTTCGGTTGCTTTTCGGAATATTGTATGCTATATTAAGTTATAAAATAAACAAACAGGAGAAGACAATGGGATATATGAAAAACCTTTGCATGGACTTAGAAGAGAAGTGTTGGAGCGACGTGGCGGATGTGATTGCTGAATCAAAACATATCAGCGAAGCAATGCCTAAGGCAGTTGAAATTTTTGCACAGGAAGACCTGCTAGCCTATGTGACCACTGAACAAATTGAAGAAGGTGTGTCAGAGATGTGGGACCTTACTTGGAACATGTATAAATTAGGATAATGGCAAATAAGAGGTTGACAGTATCAGACTTTGGTGCTATACTGTATATAACAATTAGATAAAGGGCAATGAAATGAGAACATATATTAAAGTAGGGACTACGGTCAACAGTAACCACGGAGTGGCCAAGGTGCAGCACATCGAGTTCTGCGAGAAGGAAGGCATGAAGGAAGGTGTTCCAGTAGAGAAGATCTTCGTTAAGGACAAGGACCGTTGTGTATTTGATCTTGACAACGGCCATTGGGCTTATGGCTACCAGGTTTCAATATAACGGTAAAAAAGAGGTTGACATCCGATAGCGAAGGTGCTATACTGTATATAATAAGAAATTGAAAGAGGGCGAATAACATGGCAGACAACAGAGATAAGTTAATCGAGCTAGTCGAAGACGGCAACCTCGATCCAATGATGGCGCTGACAATGTGCGCCAAGTGGATGTCCGATGACGAGGTCGGTGAGATGCTTGATGCTAACGAGCTGAGCGAACGCTTCGAAGACGAAGATGATGGTCAACCAGACGAAGCACAGGAGTGGGCCGACTTCGACCCAGACTGCTAAGATGAAGATGTTTTGTTTTAGCCTAGCAATGTTCTGCGCCTTGGTTGGCGTAGGAGTGCTAGAGGACTGTGAGGGACATTGCATACCAGAAGACGCGAACGCTGCGTGGAGATGGATTGTAGCTGGGGTGAGTGTCTGTGGTACGGCGTTCTTTGGTCTTTGGGCAGCAACCATTCCAGATCGAAATGATTATTAGTTTTGGCAAATAAGAGGTTGACTTCTTATTCAATTGATAGTATAATGTATATACACAATTAGGAAAAGGGCAATAAGATGAGTAAATGTTATATGAGTTATGTGGGAAGTGAAGCAGCGAAGAAGAAGACTTTTGGTATGTTCAGTGCTGAAGGCAACTATATGGTTGCTCGGATAGCAGAGGCTGGGAAGAGGCTGGCCGCTGAAGATGGAGCTGGGAAGAATGCTTGGGCATTCGCACACCGTGAGTTGGACAAGCTATCCTTTGCTAAGGACTTTGGTGAAGCCACCGATACTGAGGTACGCGAGCAGGTCTACGACTATGTGACTGCTGGTCACCCTACTAGTAATTTTTATATTTAAAATGGTAAAAAAGAGGTTGACCTTTGAGTTGACTGGTGCTATAATAAGTTATAATTAGAAATTAGGAGAAGACGATATGATGTTACTAACAGGTTACAAGAGCAAAAAAGAACTAACCGCATCCATTGGTAAGGCCCTGCAGTATCAGGAGACTTCGATGTTTGGTGAAGAATTCAAAAGAGATGGTTCTTTTGCTGGAGCACATCGTCCATTGGTAACTGGTCTTCCAGGACGTGAATTCTTTGCTAAGGTTACAATGGCAAACGGTTTGATTGCCAAGGTTTCATAAAAGAATTAAATTAGGGGTTGACTTCGGTCGCCCCTTATGCTATTATAATAACATAGTAACAGACAGAGGGCGAACATGAGTACTAGATCAACAATTGCAGTCAAGACAGACCAAGGTCAGATCCTTGCAGTATATTGTCATTGGGATGGTTATCCAACCCACAATGGCGTAATCCTAAATGAGAACTACAACACCACAGACAAAGTGGCCAAGCTAATCGGCGGTGGCGATATATCATCACTGGCTGACGATGGTAAGAGTGGCAAGCTAGGTAAGCCTGTGTACTATGCAGACCGTGGCGAGGATTGGAAGGCAGTAGAGCCTGTGTTCTTCGACGATGCCCAGCAGTGGACTGACTACTATTCCGAGAGCTGGTGTGAATATTATTACTTGTGGAACGGCAAAGAATGGTTGATCAGCAAAGGCGACCAGGCAGAAGGTGAGTACCCAGTGTTTGACTTCGCCGATGAGGCTATCCAGAAATACATGGATGCTGAACTGGCATGTGAAAAAGATTTTGGCTAATTGGTAAAAAAGAGGTTGACCATTGAAGAAGATGGTGTTATAATAGTTATATTAACAATTAGGAGAAGACGACATGGCTACAAATAAAACTTTTACCGTTGCAGGTGTTTCAACTTTCAATGGTGTTACAAAGGTTCGCTTTGCGAACGACTTCGTTGCCAGGATTAAGATCCTTGACAAGAACGGTCACACTGATGTGAACCTTAAGGAGTTTGATACTCCGATGACTAAGGCGCAGGTATGTGAGACATTACTCAGTGATACATCTTTCCAAGACGAAGCATCGCAAGGCGCGATCAGCGAGTTCGTTGTTCGGAACTGTGTCGTTATTGCAGCTGAGGTTGAAGCAGCACTTTCTAAGGTTACAGACGCTGAAGTGGAGCAGGTTACCGCTTCATAAACTTCCAGCGCCGGGTGATGCCGTAATACATCCGCAGGGGCCTACGGTTAGCCCCTCACTTACATTAACAAGGATAGCTCGCATGGTGGAATTGGTATACACAACAGACTTAAAATCTGTCGCCAGCATTGGCTTTCCGGTTCGAGTCCGGATGCGAGCACCAAGAAGGGACTGTAGCTTAGTGGTAGAGCAAGACGCTCATAACGTCCAGGTCACTGGTTCGAACCCAGTCAGTCCCACCATAATGCGCTCGTAGCTCAGCTGGATAGAGCACGTCCCTTCTAAGGATGTGGCCGCAGGTTCGAATCCTGCCGAGCGCACCAACAACAGGTCCGGGGGGAGCACCTAAATACAAGCTCCCCCATTTGAGTAATTAATTTTATCTTTTGGCAAATAAGAGGTTGACAACTGATTCCTTGTGTGCTATATTAAGTTATAAATTAAACACATGAGAGGGCAACCATGTACGCTATAGTAGATTTCGATTCAAACACCACACAGTTCTTTTCCTCATTCGATGCCGCAAGTGCCGCTATCACCGCACACACCGGATCCAATGTTGTTATAATCGACAACTCCGGAAAGTATCCACAAGCAGAAAAACTTTAAAAAAATGCACATTAGGGGTTGACAACTGATTCCTAATGTGCTATAACTGTTATATAGAGTTTAACGCAAGAGGGCAATCCAAATGACACAGAAATTAAATGTTCACTTCCTAAACCGCGGCTATGACACAGACTATGGTGTCAAGAAGGTAGATGTTATATCCAGTGGCATCTGCGAGTTCACTACCAAGCCACAAGCGATTATCACTTCACCGTTCGGCCTAAGCACAGACACGTTGGTTGCAGAATATTCAGGCAAGGAATGGGTATGTGATTTAGATTAAGTTTTGGTAAAAAAGAGGTTGACTTCTGATTGCTGTGGTGCTATACTGTATATACAAATTAGATAAAGGGCAAACAATGTTTATATTCGTAGGCGCAGAAGACGGAAAAATTAACCTTAGTATCGATAACAAAGCCGTTGGTTCAGCAGCCACCGCAGGTCAACTAGCCTGTCTCTTTGCACTCAATCAAATATCATTTGGTTGCTCCATACATTGTAGTTCATCAATCGACTTCTGTGAAGAAGAAGGATTCAAATCCGGTGCAGCAGAAATGCTCATCACCGAAGCAATAGAAATGGTAAATTAAAGGTTGACATTTGATTGCAGTGGTGCTATACTGTATATAATAAGAGCTTAACAACAACGAGGGCAAGATATGTTTATAGTAAATACGCAGACTTTAGAGAACTACGGCGCACATTGTGAAGACGGTAAGTTCGCAAGCGGTAACGCATATTGGAAGTTCAAGGGTGGTGACACCTACCTCGTTGAGGACTTGGATCGTCCGCAGGACGCAATGGCATTCGTAGCCGCATTGGTCATGGAGAACGACCTGGGCTACAAAGAGTTTCCACAGGACGTGATGTCTGTCACCGAGTGGGAAAAGACTTTGCCCGACGATGCAGGCGACCCTAACTCCAGCAGAGAGTATTACCTATCGATGGTCAAGCGAGTGTCGCCCAAGACGGTCGCTGTATTAAGTGACAGACACGCCGAGCAGGGTATGACCGAAGAGGAGGTCAACCAATGAGCTTAACCAGCAAAGACGGTCAGCCGTTTGCCGCAGTTAAAGATATCGTGGAAGAGAGTTATGTCTACATTCCAGACAACTGTGAAGCGATGCGTATCATCACAAGTATATATGAAGAGACTGATCTAGCTGAGTCGCACTTCCTAGCTGAAGGTGAAGAGTCCGGTGATCAGTATCAGATATACTTCTCCGAAGTTAATCTTGCAAATGATTTCTTCTACAAGTTGACTCTAGCTAATTGGAAAGATAGAGGTTGACAACCTTCTAGTTCTATGCTATACTGTATATAACAATTAGGGCAAAGGGAGACGATGATGTCAACACAATTAAGAAACGTTCCAGACTGTAGAGCACAGAACGAATTAACCCAGAACCGCTTTTGGGGTGGCAAGGATCGATTGACTTGCTTGCAGGTTACACAACGAAATCCACAATTCGATTCCGACAACGGCGGTTCAATGCACAATTGGTTGTCATTAACCAAGCACCAAGCACGTCAGTTGGCCGTAGAGTTGATGTTGTTCGCAGAAGGCCGTGAAGTAGAAGAGCTAGATGTAGATCCTGATGGTGAAGATCCAGATAAAAAAACTTCTGAAGAATGGATACACCAGATCGAGCGCAACGACAACGGCGACCTTCCAGGAACGGCCGAGATAGATAGGTTCCTCAGAGAAGGCAACGCGAGATAACCAACTTTAAGATACGGCATAGCCATTCCCCGGCTATGCTTTTTTTTTATCTGCCCCTCCGAACGAGAAGCCCGTCAGTTTATTATAACATAAATTTTTAGAAATGTCAACCTTTAAATGCGAGAGAAAATCCAATGTTTTCAAGAGGTTAGAAAATAAATTTATCTTGCTAAGTCATTGTTTTTGCAGGAAACATTTTGGTTGCTTTTCGGAATATTGTATGCTATATTAAGTTATAAAATAAACAAAAGGAAATACACATGCCATATAATAAAGCTGTCGCAAAAAAAGCCTACTACAAACTTCCAGCAACTACAATACAGCAACTTGAAAAAAATATGTTGCGTGTAGTACAAAATCAAAATTTAGGCAGTTATGCATTGCAAGCCGTAATTAAAAATCAATTTAAAATGTTTCTTGCACATCAAAATTAAAATAGCATAAGGAGGCAACTATGCAGAATCAACAAACCATTTATTTTTGGAACTCCAAGTTAAAAATGTATGACCTCAAGGTGGTCGAGAAGCATCAGTGCAAGTTCATCAGCTATGGGACTAAAGGAAAAAAGATTTGCTTAAAATGTAATTAGGGGTTGACTTCTCCTAGAGAGAGTGTTATACTATGTGTATATTAACAAAAAGGGCAAACAATATGTTTACATTAGAACTTTATAAAGCAGACAAGCGTAAGAAGTCAGGTGAGAGACTTGAGTCCAAGACTGATGGCATTGTTGCAGGAGCAAGTGCTTATCCACTGAGTGCTTTGCAGGCTCACTATGCTAAGATGTATCCTGCACCCAAGTATCGTTTCGAACTGCATGAAACAATGGTAACTTCCAAGAACATGATGAACGGCAAGGAGTTCCAGGAACGTTATGATACTCCGTATTACTGTTCGCCAAGCAGCGAAACTTATTGGAGTATGTAATGAACACTGTGGAGCAGTATGCGGAAGAGAAGCAACGATTGGTTGATGCAGTCCTAAAGGAGATCAAAGTAGATGTTTCCAATGGGGCTGACTCGGCCATCAAAGACCTGATCATGTTCCTCCCAGTAGACAAGCTCAAAGGTTACTTGCCAGAAGAACAACTAAAGAATATTAATTGGCAAACAATTTGTAATTAGGGGTTGACAAAACTGCATACTAGTGCTATAATAGTTTACAAACTAAAAAAGGGCACACTATGCAAAACTATACAATCCGTATTGTACTTAAATCTAACAAAACTGTTATGCGCACGTTTGCGCAAAAGCATACAAATTTAGACGCAGCAGTTGTTGCGTTTAATAATCTAAATCGTATTGTACACAAGCACTATGCTAGTTTAAATTTTACTACCAGCGCATACATTTTTGACGCAAATAATAACGCTGTTTATTAAAAAAACAGTTGACAGTATAGCATTTCGGTGCTATACTGTATGTATAAGTTAAACAAAACAATTAGAGGGCATTCTAAATGGAAAACACTTACTGGAACGGCAACGGCGAATACCAAGCAGATTACAAACGTCTGGTTGAGTTAATGCCAGCACAAGGTGAAGCTGATACACTAGCTGGAGAGTTGATCCGATGTGTGAGCAGGCTTGGTCATGAGCTTTACAACAATGGTATGGGCAACAACTCCTCCGGAGCTGCCAACTTCCTTTTAGAGCATGGCGCTATTGATTTGCCAACCTGGGAAACTATATTCCCATACACCAGAGGACGATTGTATCCAGGCAACTACAACGGAGACATCTTCCAACGTGCAGTTGAGTCAGCAGTTGATCAGACCATACAATGGATCAAGGCCAACGATGCGATCACTACCCCCAATAAGGATAGCATGTTCAACCACGAATCAGAAGAGCAACACTTCTGTGAAGAATGTGACGACGAGATTGGCATGTGGGGCAACCACCTATGCGAAAATTGTGAACAAGCATTCGATGAAGAGCATGCTCCCGAAACAGAAGACGACAACTGCTATTGCTGCTGAATTGGCAAATAAGAGGTTGACTTCTGATAGTGTAGGTGCTATACTGTATATAATAAGAGATTGGGAGAACAGTATGAAAAGCACTTACCAAATTAATTTGCAGAATAGAGCAACAAATCCTAAGACCGTGCAGGCAAGCACCAGACAAGATGCAATTAGAATGGCAACTGCCCTTTTTGGAAACAAGAAAGTTAGTGTAATAAAAATACATTAATTGGCAAATAAGAGGTTGCTCTTTGAATCCATTGGTGCTATAATAAGTTATAATTAGAAATTAGGAGAAGTTGATATGATGAAGACAAGTTATGAAGCTACAGAAGGCCAACGCCAATTAGCAAAATTGGGTCGTGCGATGATGGACTATAGTGAAACAGCTTCAATGGCTAAGCTGAAGGACAAAGATATTGCTCAGTACAATACGTTGAGTGACGTAGGTCATATGCTTACAACCATTGGTTCATTGTTTGGTCCTAAGTTTGAAACTATCAGCAAGGAACATAAACAGGTGATGGCGGACTTCATTAAGTTCAAAGGTGCCAACTTACCACAAGGTGGACCGTGTTTAAGAACAACCTTTTAATTGGCAAATTAGGGGTTGACTTCCAAGGCTAAGAGTGTTATAATACATTATAAATTAAACAAAGGGCAAACAATATGAAACTCAAGCAAATAGCAGCAAACGTTACCGAGCTTACCATTAATGATACTAGTGTGATGTTCAGTTATGAAACTCCAGTTGCAGGGTGGAACGACAATGGTGCGTTTCGAACAAACGAGAAGTTCAGTGTAACAACTACCAAGCACATCAACAAGTACCTAGCGGGATTGGGTGTCATTAAGGCTAATTATGTTACGCAGAAATGGATTGAAAGTATTGTTAATTAGGGGTTGACCTTTAGAAGTTCCGGTGCTATACTAAGTTAACAATTAGATTTAAACAAACATATGAGGGCATTATATGACACAGCAAATTAGAATACTAGACGGAAGCTACAAGATACGTGGTAAAGATGTAGACCTAGCAGGAATGGTCTTTCCAATGGTAGAAGAGTTTAAGGTAGGTGCCAAGGGTGGATACGTAACTGTAGACGGTGCTGCTGTTGCAGGCTTTCCACAGCGCAATATCAAGATAGCGATTCCAAGTGCGGATGCATACGAAGACGCCAAGTCAGAGAAAAGCAGCAAGCGTGAAGAGACAGACGAAGAGACTATCGAACGTTTGCGTGAACGCTTTGAGATGCTTGAAGATATGACACGTGCCACAAAGAAAGGTGATGTACGTGCAATGATCGTAAGTGGTCCTCCAGGTGTAGGTAAGTCACATGGTGTCGAGAAGGTACTGGGCAAGCATGAACTCCTAGATACAATTGCAAGTCGCCCAGCCAAGTACGAGGTTGTCAAAGGCGCGATGTCAGCGATAGGATTGTACTGTAAACTCTACAAGCATGCAGACACAGACAACGTGCTAGTGTTTGATGATTGTGACAGTGTGTTCAGCGATGAGCTTAGCCTAAACATATTGAAGGCCGCATTAGATTCTAAGAAGAACAGAAAGATTTGTTGGAACACGGACAGTTTCAAGTTGCGCAACGAAGGCGTGCCTGATAGCTTTATGTTCAAAGGTTCAGCAATCTTTATAACCAACATCAAGTTTGACAACGTTAAGTCAGCGAAGATGAGGGACCACCTGGCAGCACTTGAGTCACGCTGTCATTACATTGATCTTACTATCGATACAGACCGTGAGAAGATGTTACGCATCAAACAGATTACCAAAGATGGTATGCTAGATGAGTATCAACTAGGAGATCAAGTAGTGGATGATATCGTAGAGTTCTGCGAATCAAATAAGAAGCGACTACGAGAACTGTCATTACGTACAGTACTTAAGGTTGCCGACTTAGCTAAGGCATTCCCCACTAAGTGGGAAGCAATGGCAGAGAACACCGTAATGAAAATGCGGTAACTTTTGGAATAGAGTTAGACTATGTGATTGCCCTCCGTAGGCAGAACTCTTCCAACAACGTCCTAGCAGCTTATGCCCTTGAGCTTGCTAGGACGTCCTTTTGACTGCACAATCTCATTTAATGTTTCGGTAAGAAAAAGGTTGACCTTTGGGTACTTTGATAGTATACTGTAAGTACAATAACAAACAAGGGCAATACATATGAAACAGAACTATAGAACAGCATACAACGCACTAAAGAAGATAGGCGCTCCAGTTATACTAGGTGGATACGATGGGGAGGATACGTTCCGCATTAGTGCAGAGGACAACGTGACCCAAGTGTGGGCAGACTATTACGAGATGTCCGATGGTTGTGACACAGGCTTTATGATGGGAGTCAGCAACAAGATCAATGATGTGCTGGATGCGAACGGATTGTTTGCAGAGTGGATCAACCCAGGCGTGTTGGGCGTGTGGGATAACTAGGCCGCAATTGGCTACAAAGAGGTTGACATCTAAGGGTGTTGACCTTATAATAGTATTATAAACAAACAAAGGGCAACACATATGAAAGCATTAGAACAGTACGTAGAGTCAACTAACCGTTGGAACGCTATGTTTAAGAAGGCACCAATGAGCTTAGACTCAGCAGTGGATCGCAAGGAGCTGGCACAGTATATAGACAGTGCCCTTAGTCCAGAGAACCTAAGCTGTGATGGGGAGCTAAGCCACACAGCAGCACGTAAGAAGTACATGAACCTTAGCCGTGTAGCTAAACAGTTGATGCAGCTAGATGACAGTGTAGTATGTTACGAACTATTATAGATTAGAATCTAAAGCCTAGGGGTGGGGGAGGTATAGTGTGTAAACATTATGCCTTTTCTTTTGACTTATTAATAAAAAAAAATTCTTTTTGTAGAAAATGGGGCCGGGGGGTATATATAACTATTTGATTTTAAACACTACTTTTGCGCTTCATCAAATTCTTTTGCTACTTTTAAAATCCATGGTTGTAAATCCACCACCCAACTTCTGTAAGTACTTCTATATAAAAAAGTACGCAAGCATTTTTTCTCACCTAAAAAGCAATTTCGCTGCTATCACGCACAGTCTTAACCAAGGTCAAAATTTTTTGCACATATATTTTTATACTCTAGTAGACCCTTTCTACGAAGTCACAGTGAGTGCTAACGAGCTGTAGAGCTTTAGCTCTTGCTCTGCTTGCGTTTGTGTATTACTACCATAGTATGAGTTATCTGCATTACAAGTGGATTACTACTACTATTGTATGAGTTAGGGTTTTATTTACGGTGTCCGATCCCAGCATACTTGTGTGTATGCGCTCCTAGCTTGTGTGTATGCGCTTCTAGGTTATGTGTTATTGTTCATATTCACTGCGTTACAACGTGTTATACAGTGTACACGGTAAGTAACAGTATAGCAATTAAAACATTCATTGCTTAGTAGTGTGTGCAGCCTTTGAGCAGTAACTAACAAAAACTTCATGTTTGCTATATAATAGCTATAATAAAAACAGAGATACTATGGATCAACTGTACACACTACAACTTAACTATCCAGAACAACACTACGACAACCATATCTACAAAGACTCACTAACACATGCAGCGTCAATAGAACTATTCGTAAGAGGTATACACTGTAGTCAGACCAGTGCGAATACGCTGGTGTTTGAACGTGCCAAGGATTGTACGTATGCGTGTTTATTACTGTGTGCGAACAGTGCATATACAGTGGAGCAGCTTTAGTCTAAAGTACCATCGTTTGTATAAACACTATTTAACGTATGATGCAAAGCTATGCATTGTATGTTAAGTATAGGTTGTCTAAGAATTAAATGTATAGTGGGGTAAAGTACACATGTACAGGTGCAAAATTTTTGGCTAAAGCTCTTCGAGCTATTCTTGCGTTAACCGCTCTGCGGCTTAGTGGGCTAGGCATGTTGAAGCTCTAGTTTGAATATCATATCCACTACTTTTTTAATAGTAGTTTTCGAATATCTTCCGTAGTCTTTGTAGATATCTTTAACAATGGTTGCTACCATTTTACTTGCTTGGGGTGTTTTAACGAAACTTTGAAGCATTCGTATTGCATTCGCCTCTGGTATACTATTGTTGTTTGTGAGAGAGTTGTGTAGTGAAGTCAAAGCACCGAGTACAAGTCTCCTAGCCTCTGTAATATTAGCAGGCTCACGTCGTGGACCTGTTACCTTGGTTCCAATTTCTTTCTGTTTCCCCAATTTGCCTAAAGTGACGCTGGGCAATTCATTTCTAGCGCCGAATACCTTAGTGCCTAGGTATTGTGCAATTTCATCGCTGAGCTTTTCATACACGCTATCTAGGAATTCAGGTAGTTGTGATTCCTTGCTGATTTTAAAAAGATCATTTAATTTAGTTTTATTATAATAAACATCATGAGGCACAGATGATTTTACCTTATCTGATGCGCCATTGTACCAATTTTTAACCTGTCCACGTAGACGGTTCTTGGATAGTCTGTTGTATATAACAGCATGATCGCCAGTTCCATGCTTGTGTTCGCTATCCAATATTACAAATTCAGTTTCTTTGCTAATGTTGATCAGATTGGCTTTATTAA
>ENA-OSJC01002704-OSJC01002704.1-marine-metagenome-genome-assembly--contig:-NODE-2704-length-13136-cov-8.494601_pt1 | contig 13136 bp, 14 predicted proteins | sample MGYA00237885_ERZ534234 | MGnify/ENA primary metagenome ERZ534234 (study PRJEB26413, sample SAMN06343907) | marine metagenome | isolation source: coastal waters | place: Atlantic Ocean: West Antarctic... | reverse complement strand
ATAATCAAAATATAAAAAAATCGCACTGGATATAAAAAGAATAATTTGTATAGTAATAAATTAATGTCAGGAGATTTTTTAATCACCGTAAATGATAAGGAGGTCAATTTAATGACCTCCTTGTGATTTAACCTAATTAATTGAAACTGGCATAGGAGCGTCAGTTTCGTCAAAAGGCAGCTGAGCCAAAGCAAGCAATAGAACTTCTTTTTTGCTTAGTCTATCTAACAGAACAAATGCCTCATCTTTAGTTTTAGCTGGAATTGCAACAAATAAATCTAAATTGATAAAAATTTCTTGATGATTCATCACTCAACCTACTTAAGATTTAATTTTAAAATTTTCATTTCAATTGATTGAGCTATTTGCAAATATCCTCCTTTACTTTTTCCTGCAACATTAGGATTATAATCATTATCTTTAATCGTTGACTCGATGTAGTTTTCCACAAATTCCGTCAAATTATCCTTTAGAAATTTATCTGGATTCTCAACTTTCCAAATTACCTTTCCTTTTTCAACAGTCATCATTGCTTGTAAAGACGCAAAGATTGGAATGATAAAGCCATCACTAAATTGATACTTACATTCATGTCCATAATATTTAGTCAATGGTGGTTTACGAAGGTATGTGCCTCCAGATTTTTTGTTTTTATCATAAATCTTAACAGAAGATATGTTTCCAAAAGCTGAGGAAATAGTATTATAAGAGGCAGGAAATTTTTCATATAAAACATCGTACAATCTTGGCAAATCTTCCAGCATTTTAAAGGCGCTAATTAATAGTGGATTTCTGATTTCATTTTCATTACTTTCGAGCTCTGTTTGCAAAATTTGGTTTATTGTTTTTACACAATTAGCTTTGCTGCTATACATATTTACTTGATTTATTTGAGGCATCCCATCCAAAGCATTCTCTCTTTGTATTGCGAGAAAAGGTATGAAACTCATAGCAATTATGTCTTGCGCCTTAATCGCATTACCAAGATCATTATCCTTCCATTCAATTTTCTGAGTAATAGCAGGATCTAAAGAAGATTTAAGAATTTCATAATATTTTCTATGATCAGCTTTAGTAGTTTCACTTAGAGACACATTATTGTTTCTAGCATCTGAAATTGCAAAAACAGTTTCATCAAACCTAGGAAGCTCAAGATCTGAAGGATATAATATTTCAATTGGTGTTTGAAAATATAACCCTTCTACTGACTCATCACGCAGATCTGAATCAACCTCATTCCATAAAGCAATAAAATCATCCCATATTTTAATTTTTGAAATTTGTAGTTCAGAAACTTTTATTTCAGGATAAACCGCCTTAAGGTCTTCGAGAATAAAAATTCCAATAGCAAGTAAATTATGCCCACCATCAAGAACACCCTCATAATTAGGGTTTTGAAAGCTAAGTGAAAATCTATTTTTTCTCTCTAAAGGCTTACAACTACTAGTTGCAACTAGAATTCCTTTAGTTTTAAACTCCATCATTTCAGGGCTGGTTGATAAAGTCTCTTGGATTGCACGAGTAATCTTATTGACTTTAGATTTTCGTGGATTTGCTGTTAGTCCTACTGCAGATATTAATTTAGATATATTTCTTGCGTCTATCTTTCCAATAATTTTATTGACGCGATCATGTCTTTGAAAACATGCTTCTGAGAGTTTAATTGTTAAAGTTGTGTCTACCATGTGATGTTTCTCCTTAATATATAAGCACCTAAAAATTTAGGTAAGTAAAAAAAGGAAAAGGATAAAGAGCATTTGAAGGTTACAAAAGGGCTCGACTTATACAAAAAGCACTCCTGAGGTTACCGTGTTATAGAAACACATAATGTTTTTCAACCATTTTCCTGGAATCAAATGATTCCGTCCCTTGCGGGTATCCCTTTCGGGTAATTCTTTTCAGAATTAGTACCTATTATACATTTTATTATGTATGTGTCAACAAAAAATAGTACATTCACGCTATATGTTAGTAAAAAAATATATAATTACACATTTACTATGAAATATAAGGATAAAAAATGGCTAAAAGTAGGGAAAAATTTGTTGATCTAGCTCAAAATAGAGTTGCTCGTGTAATAAAAGATCTAAGACTAATTGGTAATTTGTCTAATAAATCAAACTATGAATACTCAATTGATGACGTTGAAAAAATTATGTCAACCTTAAAATCTGAGCTCTCCAAGACACGAAAAAAATTTGATTTAGCAGCTTCTAACAAAAAAGATATTTTCAAGTTGTAAGTTAAATTTATTACTTATAATGGGTCATTATGCTTTCTAAGACTTCAGATATAAAACTTTCATTCGTAAAACTTCCTCTTGATGATCCTAGTGGGGAAAACCCTGTAATGGCTAATTTCCGTGATGAAGAATTATCACTATTAGATATTTTTATACGGGAGTTTTTACAAAATGCACTTGATAATAGAATTGAGTTAGAAGATGGTCATGAAGCTGTATATGTAAATATTAACATCAATAAAATTGAAGAACCATCTAACCAAAGCTTTATTAAGAATATTTTTAATCAGTCAGCTTTATCTTACATCAATTCTATAGAAGGGATAAATCTTGAAACTGAGCCTTCAATAGCTTTAATTTTAGAAGAGAATAACACTAACGGTATTACTGGACAAAAAAATAATAGTAATGACAATGGTAACTGGTCAAAGTTTTGGCATGCCCAGTCCAGCTCCAGTAAGACGGGAAGCAAAAATGGTCGCGCTGGTCAAGGAAAGATTAGTTACCATATGATTTCTAACGCGTACACTGTGTTTGGCCTTACAAACCCAAAAGATTCTCCTGATAATTTATATCTGATGGGTAAATGCATCTTGCCAAATAACCCTGAAATTAACGATATTGCCTTTAAAGCTCATGCATTTATTTCTGAAGTTGAAGATGAAAGTGAGCAGCCAATTCCTTTTGAAGATAGTGAGACAATTAACGCATTTTCAAAAGCTTTCTCTATAAATAGAAAGCCTGGAGATTATGGTACTAGCTGGGTTATTCCTTTTCCCAAAGGAAGAGGCAGAGGACAGCCAAAAGAAAATGAAATTATTGAATCAACTATAAAAGGTTACTTTTATTCAATATTAACGAACAAACTAACTGTTAAGGTTGGAAATATATTAATTGATAGTAATTCAATTATTGAACTTGCAGAAAAGTATATTAGCAAGTCAGAGTCTGAATTTTACAGCTTTATTAAGCAAACTAGTGAAGCTGATGTTGTCTACAGAAGGCAAATGCTACCTCAACGCTGGATAGAAAAAACATCAATCCCAGAAGATATTCTTTCTCAGGAAAAAATTGATAATTTAAAAAGTGATTATCGAAAAGGAAAAATTATTAGTGTTAAGTTGCCTATAAATATTGATACAAAGAATAATGGCAAAAAAACTTCTTATTTCACAGTTTATTTACAGTCAAAAGAGAATATCGAAGAAAACAAAGCAGCATTTGTAAGATCAGACTTAATCATTTCAAATGAAAGCACATACTTATTACGTCAACTTGGTGATTTTTATGCACTAGTTGTTGCGGATGATGAGTCAGTGGCAAACTTTTTAGCTCATTGTGAAATACCCAATCATACCGCCTTTAATCACGCAATGAAAGCAGCTGTTGAAAACTACCAATCTGTTAAAAAAACACTTACAAATATCCGGATGGGTGCCTATAGAGTTTATGCCTTCCTTGATGAAGTAGACTCTGGAAGTCACCCAGACGCTCTGATAGATGTGCTTTCCGTTATGGGATTTAAAAACCCACCACCTAGACCAAGGACTGAGACTAATGATGATGATGATGATGATGAATCAAATGACTCTGAAGGAGTGGATGAGCCTGAAATGCCTGAAATATTTTCTGATAATAAATACTTTAAGATTGAAGATGATGGTGAAAGAATTAGAATTCTCCCTGGAGAAGAGAAATTCAACCAAGACCAACTTCCAGTGGGGCTTCTTCTTGAAGCCGGATATGAATCAATTGATGGAGGAGACCCTTATAAAGATCATCACCATTTCGATTTTGATTTTACAAATTCTAAATCAATCTCTATTAGCCATGAGGGAGTTACAAACATAGAAAGCTTAGCTAAGCCAAACAAGCTAGAACTTCATATTGAAACTGTTGATTTTTCTCTTGAATTATCTGGGTTTAGTTTAGTTGAAAGACTCAGAATAAGAACCACTCCCTTTGAGGTGGAAGAATGAAAAGATTAAAAATAAAAAGTTTAAGTCACACTTCAAATCCCACAAAGCTTAAAAAAATTCATAAAAAATATTTTAAAGTTGATTTAGATCAAGGTATCGATGATCGAACATTTTTTAACATCAAAGAACTTAATCTAAAATCTCTTGACTTGCCAAAAGAAGCTTCTGTATTTATCTATGTTACATCAGGAAATTTAGAGATGAAATTTGCAATAGGAACAGTCGGCAATATTAATGAACCACGCCATAGATTTTTAGATTCTTTTACAACAAGTTCTACCCTATGGTTTCGATTGTTAGTAGTTGATGATAAAACTTTAAAAATACTAGCTTCAGCAGAAAAAATTCGAGCAAAAGCAATCCATGAACTCGGAAGAGAGCCTCTTCTCCCAGTTAAGATACTAGACCTTAAAAATAGAATTTGGAAGGTTCATTTGGTGCCAGGTTTTGCTCCCGTTCTGCATTTAAATGAAGCCTATCCAAAAGTACTACACCAAATAATGAGAAGCAAAGTTTTTCAAGGTTTAATTCTTCAAGAGGCAATGCGGCAATCTTTGGAGCATTTCATACAAAGTGATCGGGGAGATAATAATCCAGATACTTGGCAATATAAATGGGATTTATTTCTTAAAGATATAAATATGTTTAAAGACGTTCCTTCAATCCTAGCAGAGTCTCTTGAAGTAAATGTATGGATTGACAAAGTTATTGAAGCATACTCTCAAAATGCAAAACTATTTGACAATGCAGTTGATGAAGCTAACCAATTTCTTGAAAAAATGGGGAGTGTCTAATGACAAAAATTAAAGCCCTTAATGAAACTGGTTTAAAGGCATTTCAAAAACTAATTGAAGATAGAAAGTCTGGGAAAGAGAGTCCAATAAATGAAATACTCTCTAATCAAGCCAATTTAGAAGTAACTCACTTTAATGGACAAATTGACCCCAGCCTAATTTTTAAAGATCGTTATGAACTTGCTGCCTATTTGGTAAAAATCCTTGAGGAGTACGGTGACCATAGAGATGAATATGGACTGGCAAATAAAAATGAATTTGGTAAAAGTGCAGGACTTTGGTCTTGGATTGCTTTAGTTTATTTTGACCAGTTATCCACAAAAATACCTAAAAATATTGAAAACTACCTGCTCTCTCCTCATTTAGGATTTAGAAGTTATAGACATTCAGTCTTTGTGCCTTTTGAGCTTTATGCAAGGTGGAAGGAAGATTCTAGAATGTTTATTAGCAATGACATTCAAGTTATGGGCCAAGTATGGGAATCCACAATATCAAGAGATTACCTTATGAGCTGCTCAACGGCAGTAAGACTTATGATTAACTTATATTCAGATCCTTTAAATTTTGGAATTGCTAAAACTGGAGTCTCATCGCAACCATCAAAAGCAATACTTAAAAATGGCAAGCCGTCTGGAGCTGGTTATGGAAGTGTTGAAAGATTTTCAACAGTATTTAAAAGATTAAAATTAACTTATCATGTCCAAAGTCTATCGCCTGAAGATTTACTAGATTTAATGGGAAATGAGTTTAAACAGTGGACTGAATAAATCTAAAATTGCTATACTAAATTATGTCAATCCCAATCATAGATCTTTTTGCTGGTCCTGGAGGTCTAGGTGAAGGTTTTTCATCCTATAAGAACTCAGGCCTTACCCCTTTTGAAATTGCTCTTTCAATTGAAAAAGACCCTGTAGCACATCAAACTCTAAAACTTCGATCATTTACTCGTCAATTTAAAAGCGATATTCCTGAAGAGTACTACAATTATGTTCGGACCGAGAAGGCAGTTATTGATGAATACCTCTACAATGATAAGTTTAAAAAACAACTTCAAAGTGCTGAATCTGAAGCAATTAACTTAGCCCTTGGACCTGATAATCCAGAGATTGAAAGATTAATTAAAGGAAAAATTGCTAATAGAGAAGATTGGGTTCTTATTGGAGGTCCGCCCTGCCAGGCTTACTCTTTAATTGGTAGAGCTCGAATGAAAAAGAACGAAAACTTTGCAATAGATGAGCGTCATACATTGTATGAGAACTATTTACAAATGCTTGCTAAATTTAAACCTGCAGTTTTTGTAATGGAAAACGTTAAAGGAATGCTTTCATCAAAGATTGATGGTGAGTCCGTATTTGCTCGAATTATGGATGATCTTTCTCACCCAACACTTACATTAGAAAAATCTAAAAAATCATCCTTAAGATATAAAATCTATTCCTTTACTGTTGATAAAGAAGATCCAGACAACTTAGAACCTTCCGACTTCATCATTAAGTCGGAAAACTATGGTATTCCTCAAAGAAGGCACCGAGTTATATTGTTAGGAATTCGAACTGACAAAAATCATAGCTTAGATTCTGATTTACTCTTAGAGGCTGAATCTCCTATCTCAGTTTATGATGCAATTGGGGATCTTCCAAGACTTAGAAGTAGAATTTCGAGAAAAATTTCTGATGGTGGTGATACTTTTAGCAATTGGCAAGCTAATATAGAAAACATGCCCATGAATTTAAATGGTGAAGCTAAAGACATTGAATCAAGCATCACCAATACTATCTCTGAAATTATGAAATCTAAAGTCCAAGCAAACACTGGTGGAAGATTTACTTCTGAAGAAATTTCAATAAATAATAACAGCTCTAACTTTTTGAAGCAAAATTGGAGCTGGTTTCATGATGAAAAAATTGGAGGTGTCCTTAATCACCAATCAAGGAGACATATGGACTCTGATATTCATAGGTACCTGTTCTGCTCAGTATTTGCACAACAAAAAAATCGAGCACCAAAACTTAAAGATTTTCCTGATGTGCTACTTCCAAACCACAGAAATGTTGATAAAGGTAAAGCAGGGCTTTTTTCAGATCGATTTAGAGTTCAACTAAGAAATAATCCCGCTACTACAGTAACCTCTCACATATCTAAAGATGGTCATTACTATATTCATTATGACCCAACTCAGTGCAGAAGCTTAAGTGTTAGAGAGGCTGCGCGCTTACAAACTTTTCCAGATAATTACTTCTTTGAAGGAACTGTTACTCAGCAGTATCATCAGGTTGGCAACGCAGTGCCACCAATTCTAGCTAAAAAATTAGCTGATACTGTTTATCAAATTATGAAAAGTAGAGGGCAGGCTAATTAATATTTTTGAGCTTTAGCTCATCTACCTGTATGTAAAAAGTTTTTAATAGTTTTTGCGTTTTATTCATAGCAGTATTTTTATATTCTTTATTATTTAATTATCGCCGTAATATTTTTTTATTTCTTTTATAAAATACTTTTCTAATTTATCAATTATCTGCTCTTTTGAAGGAGTTTCTGTTGGGTTAAAGTGAAGTTTAGGAATATATGCACCACCGCTCATTGCTGTCAGTATATTTCCCTTTTTGTTACCTTTGGAATTGTGAGTGGGATAATTAGCAGTAATAACAATATCAAAAGCACTTCTTCCAAGTTTAAGATTTTTTAAATCGTAGTTTTTAATTTCAGTTTTGTTTTGTATTTTGCATTTAATATCCCACTCAGTTGTTTTAACTCCAAAAGCTAAAAAATAACGAGTTATCTCATCTATTAGATCGTTTTTAGAGCAGCTAATTTGGCCTAAAATAAGAATTTCATACTTGTTATGTTTGCTCAGTTCTTTTAATACATACTTTAATCTTTTTTGTAACAATTTATTTTCATTATTTTTTGAGCTTTCTTCTAGACTGCCAAGTGTAACTTCAGCAACTTTAGGAATAGGTTTGGGAGTAAGCCTGGCATCCGAATCTTCATTTACTGGTTTGGCATCCAAACTTTTAATTTCTGGCTTAGGTGCCTCCTTACCAAAACCCAGAGAGTCCATTACATCAACCATTTTGTTGAATACATCATTCGTTTCATTTTTCTTGTCATTCCTAGAGTAGTCATTCCAACCTAAAATTTTCATACCTTCTACGAGTGCATTAAATCCGCTATCTTGCCCAGACAGTTCATCAGACTGATCATCTAAGGATTTACTCTGCAATGACTTATCAAGAGTTATTATTTTTGAAGATTCACTAAAAACATTGGATCTAAAAAAATCTTTGTAGTGTTTGTTTTCAATATCGATGATAAATAAATTATATCTACACCGAGTCAAAGCCGTATAAACAAGCTCATCATTGTTTTCATTTGGGTTTAGAATCAAAAAAAGATTAGGTATTTCCCAACCTTTAAAACTATGAATTGTCGATAATTTAATGGTGCCTGGATTCATCCAAAAATTGCATTTTTTGTTTCTCCTAACTTCATCAATCTCATTATCATGAGTAAATTCTTTACTCTCAGGTCTCTGCATTATTTGATCGTATGTTTCTTGAGTTTCAAAGGTTGTCATTGTCTTAATACCTTTACTTCTAATATCTAAGTCAATACCTCTTAATAACTCTATAGTAGAGCCCAAGATACAATTATCATTTTGATGGAAATTATTTTCTTTTATAGTTTTTTGTATTAATTCAACTAGAGATGAAACAGTCTGACTTTGATCTAATGGAATGTAGTTAATACTTTCAAGTTCAGGTTGAAAATCAAACTCTAATTGTGCTTTAAGTGGTATTTCATCAAAATCATAAACATCCGTAAAAAATTCTTTTTGAAAATTATTTACAAGTGGTAGTATTTTATTACTCAACCTAAATGACTCAGTTAACTTTGACCATGCTCCTGGAATTGTAGTATTTGGCCTTATTTCATCATCTAAATCCCTGTGATATATATTTTGCTTTTCATCGCCAAAAACCACAAATTCACCATCTTCAGCTAGAAAATATTTTTTAATTATTTGAATCCAAATAGATTCATAGTCTTGAATTTCATCAATAAAAATTGAGTTATATTTAACAATTTCATTCTTTTTATCTTCGAATAAATTAATGTCACTCCATGAATTTACTTCCAATTCAGATTCGGGGTTCCATTGAAGCGAAATATTTAGATTATTAGCCATAATTTTTATAAAATTATGATAATTTATGATAAAGAAATTACTCCATTCCAGTCCATCTCTGACATTTGAGATATGGTCATGAATATAATTTTTTAAAGTAATATTGAACGACAGTACCAAAACCCTACTTCGATGCCTTATATTCGCATTAACTGCTCTTTGAGCTAAAACAAAAGTTTTTCCAGAGCCCGCGACTCCCAGAATTTTTTGTTGTTTGTTCGCACTGCTTACGGCAAGTTCTTTTTGTTTTTTTGAGGGTGGTATATAACTTCCTTTTTCTAAAACACTAATTGGTGGCTTCAAGACATGAACAAATTTTTTATATAAGTGTGAATCAAACAGTTTATTGCTAACTTTGTTTCCAAGATAATGCTTGTTTAATATGTTTATATATTCTTTCTCATTTAAGGAGTTATTACCGACCAGGGAAAGATGTTTGGAATCCTCAAAGCCAGTATTAATAGATCTATCAATAGTCCAGCGGTCTAGTGATTCTTGGGTTTCTTTATGGAAATAAACCTGGGTTTTAATCAACCCATACATACTTCTATTTTGAATTTTTTGCTCTAAAAGACCTGATATATGAAGATTATATAAATTATCTTTATATTGTCTTACTTGCTGTAATGGTGACTTGATTATTGCGCCATTTTGCCTAACTCTCCACTGCTTCTTGTCTACAGTGTAGTGTTTTAAATGCCAATCTTTAACTTCAATAATAAGAGCACCAGCATTTTTATTTATTAATACAAGATCCGGCTGGTCACCATTAACAAAAGGTTGAAAATAGATCTCGTAATCGTCATCAAGAGTTTTTTCAAGAAAATTAACAATAGCAAGCTCACCCTCTGTAGGATAAGGTTTTAATTTTTTAATTGTTGCTAAATTAGGAAAAAGCTTCGCCATATATATTTATTTATATTAAAAAACTTAAGTTTTAAGAGTTGACAGCAAGTATCGAGGAATTGCATGTCTTGATGATTTATTTATGCAGAAATACTTTGTAAGCTTTCAACATTAACTTTAAGATCTTCAGCTACTGCAATAATAAGTCGATATTCATTTTTATCGATCTTTTGATCCGCCATTGCAACAAGAGCCATAAATAAAACCGACAAAGCATTCCAACCTGATGAGTCATTATTTTTTTCAGATATTTCTTGAATGGACGATCGACACCAATCTATAAAATCATCTAAAGAATGTAGATTTTTAGCTTCTCGCAATAACTCGTTATATCTACTTTCTTCAATGTTTAAGATTTCAATAAGTCCTAATATTAATAACTCTTCTTTTTCATCACAATCACCGTCTACCATCATTGTTGCGATCATTAATTTTGCTATTGCCTCATTTTCATTCATTAAGAATCCTTATTTAAATTTAATTTAGCGTTGGGCCTGAAACCTTAAGAATAACAGCACTAGACTGAATAAGCGAATTTTCAACTTTTCTGATTTTTCCATCTGCATATGCAACAAGAACCATGTTCGCTATAGCAACACTTGATATTGCTGGGTCCTGTAACGCCTTTAAATTTTCAAGGTCTGGCTTACACCATGCCTGAATTTCAGAAATACCATCCAACTCTTGAACTTCAGTTACTAGTTTTTCATACAGCGCAATGTCAACACCAAGAATACTTATGGCTCCTTTGATTACTTCAAATTCACTTTCAGCCAGATCACCATCAACCGCCATTGTTGCAATCATTAACTTTACTATTTCATTTTTCATGTTTTAATATCGAGTTATATATCAATTTGACACTTAAACTATACACCCTTATTTCATATTTAACAAAAAATGATTATAGGTTTAAATAATTGTATTTTTTTTCAAGCAATTAATTGCTTGGATATTCACATTTGTTCAAGTTAACCGTGGTTAACTTGGGACGAAAGCATCGTGTATACTGACGAAATGGCTAAAAAAGGTAAAGATTTCCAAGTAAATATTCGTATAGACGAAGAGGACCTTGCTTTTATAAAGGCTAAAGCTGATCGTCTAGGTTGGAATGTAAGTCAGTTTGTAAAGGCTGCTTCACTAAATGCTGAATTTACAATTCAAATGCAAGAAGAGCTTAGAAAGCCTAAGTTATAGGCTTATCCTTTTAGTAGGTTGTAAATCAACTTATTATATTTCGCCATTTTGGAGCAATTGGGTCATACTTATTATGTGCTTCGTCATAGGGAATTCCATCAACAACTGACTTTAGCATTTGAATTGCAGTAGCATCATCCATTTCCTTAAAACTTTTGTCTTCTCTTAGTTCAAAAGGCGCCTCTCCAAAAACCTTTTGATGGATTTCTAATGCCATTTCAAATAGACTCCTTGAGTCATATGTTTTGTTAATTGACTTGAGGATTTTTTTTACTTGATCATTTTCATGCTTGCAATCAGTAAAAAGTTTTTCATTCCAATTCCTAGGTAATTTGCCCCCTATTTTCTGATGAAGCCTGATGGCTGCTAGATACAAACTTTCCTTCATTGGTCTCATAGTAGATCTACTCCTTTAAATATATTTATTACACAACTAATTATTAAGATAGCTCTTTAATTAATTTTAGCGAAATCTCATCTCGCTCATCATCAAAATAAAACTCAATCATGTTAGTAAAGATAGAATTTGAATCAGACAAAGCTTCAAATAAGGTCATTGATGATAGAAGTTTCAAGTCATCTGGAAACCCCATAACATCATTCATTGAAGCATCTTTAAGGCTCAGTAGTATTTCACAGGCCTTAATGAGTCTTGGGCCGAGTACTGGATGCTTAAGATAAGCCCTGCCCTCTTCTAGGCTTTTAATTGCGTAAAGCTTTATTGTTTCTGAGTTCCCTAAGCCTTCAATTTGTGGGAAGATATACCAGACCCAATGACTGTCTTTTCTGCCTCGAGCGAGTTCTAACATGGCTCCTTCATAGATTGCCATTTGAGCCTCTATAAATCGGTTCAGATTGTATTGATCCATAAATAAATCCTTAAAGATAAGACTAATTCAATATACCTATTTACAATCATTCAGATAAGGCATTATTCAATATCAAATTAACCGCGGTTAATTTGACACGCCGGTGTCAATAATTATCATGACACCGGTGTCAACAATATAAAAAATGCTAAATATTTAACACTATGTCTTTATTTTCTCTACAGGCGTATAGCCATATGAAATAGTGACATGAACCCAGCTAACGTCTAATAGGTAAGTGATTAAATATTGAATTTTTTTTCTGCCTTGTGAATCAAACCTCCGAATATCAATTGTATTACCCTCACCATCAAGCAAGTCTTTTGAACTGAAATTTAGAGCTGGGGCTGTGTAATCATGACGCTTCTCTTTTTCCATTCTTCGAAGCATCTGTCCATTTGTTGAAAAACAATGATAGTAATGACTTAAGAAGTAGCTTTCAACATAAACCTCCTCTTTAAGAATATCCGTAAAGATATTAGTAAAGCAATTAAAGCCATTTGCCGTTGGCTTCATTAAGTTGTCAGCAGTATTTCTTGTACATTCTGACCATGCTTCATCAATACTTACATTATTAGTTGAAGCATAACTATGAACTGACTCAATGAGCTTTTCTTGTACTGGTGGACCTAGAATAATATCTAGGTGATCTTTATCGGATTTATCTTGGTATGACATACTTTTCTCCCTTTTGAGTGCTTAACTGGAAAACCCAGGGGCGCACAATACGGATCAACCGCCCAGTTCTTGTGGTGAACCAATCCTCTAGCTAAATTGAAGTATATGCCTATTTTATTTGGTACATTACGTCTCACTCCTATTTTGAATGTCCTTCATGATTCTCTTGTTCTCCCAAATGGTGTAAGCGTCTAACAACCATAATAAATAGTCTTTTTGTTCTTGAGAAAGATACTTGTTCCCAAGCTCTAACAAACAGTCTTCTTTGCTGACAGCTAGCCA
>ENA-OSJC01002702-OSJC01002702.1-marine-metagenome-genome-assembly--contig:-NODE-2702-length-13141-cov-4.725122_pt1 | contig 13141 bp, 13 predicted proteins | sample MGYA00237885_ERZ534234 | MGnify/ENA primary metagenome ERZ534234 (study PRJEB26413, sample SAMN06343907) | marine metagenome | isolation source: coastal waters | place: Atlantic Ocean: West Antarctic... | reverse complement strand
CCATTCGTGTTTATTGCTGCGCCTGCCGCGCCTGCGGTTGCGCCGTTTTCTTCATTAGCTTCCAAATTGTAGCTATCATTTGGCAAAGATACTATTTGCGAAATTGCATAGCCATCACCGCCAACTTGGCCGGATTGCCCAAGGTCTCCACCATGTCCCACACCAGAAGTGCTATCCGGGCTTTTTGCAAAAACGTTTATTCTTGGCGTTGATGCCGGGTAGTCCAAGGCTTTGTAGCTATTTTGAAAGGCTATAGGTTTGTCACGACCGCCGTCTAAAATACCGCCATCTTTAGCAGCTCCTGGCAATGTAATAGGGCCAAGGAATAAAGCAGGATCGTCGTACCTTCTTTCTGTTCTAATAAAGAACTGATCGGTAATTATACGATAGGAATAAGCGTCTTGCGTCCCGGCTGTGCCGCCAGAGCCAGCAGGAAAACCAGCGCCGCCGCCGCCACCATTGCCACCAATTGCCGCCAATGCTGCTCCATAGCCATTATAAGTTGGTTCAAATGTAAGCGCCGCCGCCGCCGCACCTGCTCCACCTGCACCGCCGCCGCCGCCACCAATAATGCCATTATTAGTTATATTCATTGGGTGCAATATTTCCAGCGCCGTTCCGCCTGCGGTGCCTCCTGTTGGCGATGTTGTAGTTTTTGCGCTTATGTTATAAACAGTGATTGGAGGCAAACCAATAAAGGGTGAATATGTATACTTTGAACGGTATGCAATAGCCGAACCACCGCTGCCGCCATTGCCTCCAGGGCCTAGAATCTTAGCACCAGGCTGAACGTATAAGTTTATTATCGCACCCGCTGGCCACCCGCTTCCGGTTGTCATTGAACCGAGTATAAAATTCTCAGATACAAAAACATTAACTACCGTCGCCGCAATTGGCGCTCCGCCTATCTCCGCAACCGCTCTATCATATATATTATAGCCAATATAATTAGGCGTTGGAAAAAGATTAACTACGTTTTGCGGAGGTGGAATTATCTCAGTAAATGTAACCTCTTCCGCGTTGACCGTTATTGTGGAGTCGCCAGGGTTCACCGATGTAACCTGAACCGGCATTATTTTTTGCGCCCCGGTAAAGTCTTGAACGTATAAATTTTTAAGATTATATGAACCAGACAGCTCAGGCATTAAACTAATAGAGTCGCGCAGTATTTTAAAGCCTAGCTTTCTTGGCGGCGTTGAATATCTTTGAAGTATCAGGTTTGCAACAAATGTCGCGGAGTCTCTTAGATCTCCATCAATCCACCGGCTGTAGATGTTCTTATAAGCTGGCGTATTATTAAAAAATGCCTCAGACTCTAAATCAATATTTAATAGGCTTGACGCGTAATTCCGCTCATCCGTTAAATTTAACAGCGGGTTAATCTGGCCATAATTCACAATAACCCGGCTGACCCTTTTTGAAAGCTGGTCGGCAATATTAAAAGAACCTTGCAGATAATTTGACTCGTTAAACTCAAACGCCGACGAGTCAGGCTTGCTTAATACTGACCATCTGATTTTAGATGCCGAACTATCCCACCACATATTAGAGCCGGTCTGCTCTAATATTTCATTTATTAAACTATTGATTGGTGTCGGCTCTGCAATCACCGTGCTATATGATTTGCCTAAATAGATATTAGACTCAACCACCCAATCAGCTAATGGAATATAACCCGCCGGTATGTCAGTATAGTTTGTCAAAAGACTGTTTAAAATTGTCGGTGCGGTTTGGCTTGAATATTTTAGGCAGAGCTGTACGCGGTCTTCTGGTTCGTGCGCAGCGGCTTCGGTATTATTTTGCGCCCTGGCAGTTATTTCCATTGAATCGCCAGTCCTGGAAAATGTCACTATTTCTTTGCCGCCAATTGCAGCTGTTCCCGATGTCGGGTAATCAATATTACCGATGCCAAACGGCGAAAGAACGACTGTAAAAGGCGGCGTTTGTGCGGCTGTTATTTGGTTTACCAAGTAACCCTGACTGGCTTTTGGCGCTAACGCTCTATCACCCTGCGCAAGCTTCAACGCATCTTTCGCAGTAATGCTATAGGTGCCGGAACTGTTCGGGCCTGCCGTCTCTTCGACGATAAAATGCCGCCGCTCCATAGATTCAAATTCTTGGCCATCCGTGCCCTGAACCCAGTATATAGACTGCCCACGCAAGAACGGATGCCGCGCCTTCAGCTTTCCAAAATAGGTGCCCAGTGTGTACGGGTCGTAATTCCGATCACCCAAGTATGGATCGCCGGTAGCGTCGCTGTCCGGGCTTCTGTGGTCTTTAAAAGATACAGACAGGGAAGCGCGCACGCCAATAGATCGCCCCAAATCAAGCACCGGAGGCGTGTAGCTGATTGATTCGATGTTTTCTATATACGGCGTCGAATTGATATCGTCAGGTTTTATGCTCGACGGTTTCGCCAGCCGAACTGATTCGTTCGCCTCAAGTATATTTGGCAGATCCTGACAGGTTGCCCGGCTGTTGAAGCATTTCTGATCGCCAGTAACGCCCACGGCTGCGGTGCAAGGTGAAGACCCGTAAACGCGCGTACACTTTTTAACTTCCAGCTCGATAAAACTGATTCGATTACTCAAGCGATGCCCCTAAAATTCCAATCCACCTGCATCATACCATTGGAGCGTTGATTAGTCGGCCTCGGATTTCCCTCAACCCAACAGTATCCAACTTCTGCCGGGTAACCTGTGGGACGCCATGCCCAAAAGCAGGGCGGGCGCGGGCTCTGCGCAAAGAACGGGTCAAGGTTTTGGCGATACCAGAACGGGGTAAGGTTCTGCAATGAAACACCGGTGGTCAAAGACTTATTCAACACCACCTCACCAAGATACTCGCCTGACTGGCTTATCCCGTTGATAGCGGTGCGCTCACGGCCCATGGTGATAGGCGTATGGCCCACGTAGATGTTACGCTCTAGGCGCAGTGACAGGCCCGCGTAGATGACGGCAATTGTCGGCGCAGTAGTAGCGCCCGTTATTGAAAGCGTAATGGTGGCGGGTGTCGCTTGTGAGAACAAAAACAACAGCGCCTGCTCTTGGCCAATAGCGCCCGACTGGTAAACCAGTGTGCCGTCAAAACTGACAGCCACCTCAAGGCCCGGCTGGTTAAGGTTATGCCGTGCAATGCCGATGTAATCGATAGGGCGTCGGCTGCCGTTTGTGATCGTGATTGTCTGCGTTGCTGTGCTCGTTGCAGCCCAGACAAACGCCGTTGCCGGGTTAGTGGCGTTGGTAATCGGTGAACCTGCCGCTGCCGATGTTGCCGATATGGAGCCAGAGGTCACGACATTATCGAAACAGATTCGCCCGGCATTGTCGTTGATCTCATTCAGCGTTAATACTAAATTCGTGCTTAAGTGCGTCATACTAGCATCACCTGTTTTCCATCGCTGCCGGCTTCATTGATTTTGTCGATTAGGTTTCGTACCTGCTCACCCGAGAACATCGAACCTGGGTCGATTCCCTCGATGTATAGGCTTTGTGCTTGTGATCCTGATTGTGCTGTTTGCCCGGCTGCGCCTGCTGCTGCTGTTGACGTTATAGCTGGATCAACAGAACTAACGCCTGCCGCTGGGTTGCCTGAACTGCTACCGCTTGAAGATGCCGACATAAGCTTGTTAAGCATCATACCAGTGGAAACAGCAGAAGATGCCGCCATCAAAGCGCCAACTACTGGACCGCCTATTTTTGAGCCAAATTTGAAAGCGCTTATTGCAGAGCTTACACCATCTATCGACGCTTGTGCTATTGCAGCGGCCTTGCCAATTTTAAATTCTTCCTCGACTGAACTGCTCATCAAAACAGCCATGCCGCCGAAAAAGTCACTAGCCGCGCCCCACGCTTCTTTGTGCTTTGCTGAATCAATGGCTTTTGATGCTTTGGCCCATTCTTGCTGCCGCTCTAAATCAGTTTTTGAAAAGTCTTCACCAGAGCTCAATCGGCCATCAACGTACTCTTTATTTAGCCGCGCCATTTCGGTTAGGTGTTCTTTCTCCATATCCTCGACGGTTTTTATCCACTCGCCTTTTAGCTCTAAGGTTACCTCGGGCGGCAACAACAGCGCGTGGAACTCTTCAAGCGCCGAAGTGATAACATCACCTAGCTCAGCTTCGCCTGTGGCACCTGCGCCTGTTCCGCCTGTAGGAACATTTTGCAGCCTTTTCTCTTCAAGTACATTTTTTTGCAGAATAAAAGTGTCTAGCAAATCCTGCTGTATCGCTAAGTTGTCTTTAAAATCTTGATTGATTGCTGGCGAAACCATTGGGTAATCAGCGCCAAGATTATTAATCTTGTCGTTATAATCAATCATCTCCTTCATTGTTTCGGTGATGTTTGAAATTTGAGTATCAATATGTTCTATACTGCTATAGCTTTCTGCATCCAAAAACACGTTAAAGAAATCAATAAACTGGTTTGTTACTGCTGGTATTATGCTTGAAACACTATCTAAGAAATCAGATAGCGGGTTTGCAAATGCACTGATAACCTGGGTTCCAGCATTGCCGGCGGTAACGCCCAAAAGATCGAACGACTCTTTAAGGTCACCAAGGGCATCGGCTTGGTTGGCAGTTAAGGCTAGTTGATCATTAACATCAGAATACTTTTCAGAAAGCCTTTCAAGCTCTGCGCTTTGGTCAGCGTATAGTGGTAAAAGCTTGGTAGCATCGCTGGCGATGGCTTCCATGTAGAAAACCATGTCGGATTGCGACAGGTTCGCGCTATTCAGAGAATCGACGTACAGTTTTAGGGCTTGGTCGCCGCTTAAATCTTTGAAGTTGTCAGCAGTAACGCCAACCATCGGGCCGATCTTTTCAAAGAAATCAACCATCGGGCCTGCGCCGGTCTGGACGAAATCGCCGATCTTGTCATTAACGTCTTTCAGAATATCAGCAAGGGTATCCTGCTCAACACCCACGCTTTTTGCAGCGAATGCCATGTTTTTGAAATTGGTGATTGAAGTGTTGGCTACGGTTGCTTGGTTCTTTAGCTCAGTAACATTGTCTGCAACAAGCTTTGAGAATGCCAAGAACGCCACGCCGGCGGCTGCCGCAGCGGTGCCAAGCTTTGCTAAACCAACACCGCCAGCTTTTGCAGCGGTGCCAACTTTGTCTAAACTAGTTGACGCGTCCTTTGCGCCCTTTTTTAATGGCCCAACATCAGCGCCAAACCTAACTAATATATCTGCTTCGTTGGCCATTAAAAACCGTCCTCTAATAATCTAAGTAGTCTTGCTTTTTGAGGCTCTTTAAATGCGTCAGGGTTTTTCGCCTTCATCCACCACCAAAACTCACAAGGCCGCATTGCCCAAAAATCAGACGGGTTCATACCCATCTGGATCGCGGCTATAAAAGCAATCTCTACTGTTCCGCGCTTTTCTTTTTTCGAGCTTTGGCTTTTGGCTTTGGGTCTTCTGATACCTGCGGCGCGTAATCTTCAGGCGGTCTAAGTGCCGTTAATATCTGGCCTATGTCGCTGTATGCTGTTTTAACAAAATCAACATCAGAGCGCAACTTAACAGCCACATCCATATCGAAAACATTAATACCGGCAAAGCGCAGAATCTTATTATAAACAATGGCCACTTTATTTCGGCCCATGTTAAAAGTTTCTGGCTCTTCCTCGCGCACTCTGTTCGGGTCGCTTGCGCTGCTCTCTAAAATAGAAAGCAGCTCAATGATCCGACGAGAATCTACCCGGCCTTTTTTGCCTTCAAACTCAACGTCTAGTCCGTCAAACATTAAGCGCCCGCCGTATAAGTCCAAGCGCCTGACGATTGCAGAGCACCGTCAAAGCTGATTGTTCCGTTTGAATCGCCGCCAGTTTCGCTAACGCTATTCAAAAAGAAACTACCACTAATGGTGTCGCCAGTAGTCTGCGCGCCAACCGGTGGAAATTCAACAGTAATGTCGGTATACAGCTGCGAGCCATCAGTGTTAATAAGCGTGCGGATAGTGGTGTCTTTAGTAACGCCGCTGAAACTAATGTCCAGGGTTTTACTGCCAACGTCATCCAAAAGGGTACGGTAGCCATTATCTTCATCGGAAGTAATGTCGATCGCTTCTTTTGCAATGCTAACGCCTTTGGACGTAATACCCAACCAGCGGATGGCGTTCTTCTTTATGATTAGGTCACGTGATGCTGCTGCGGCCATGTTAAATCTCCTCGATTATTAAAGTAAATGTTTGAACACCATGGCGGGTCAAACCGTCAGAGTCCAAAAAAGACTCAGATCCTGATTGCATTATAGTTACAAATTTAAAGCCCGGCTGACTCAGTGCCGCCCGCTGTAAACTGCTGTAAATATAACCCTGTATTTCTTTAGTTTCCGCCCGGCCTCGGTATCGGCTCCAGGTATGTATGGTAATGGAAACCATATTCATATTTTCAGTGTCGGTATCAAGCGCCGCATGACTATCTTCACCGATAACGATTTGTGGAAAGTCCGTATTCTCAACCGAAACCGGTTGCGGCACTGCATCATATACCGGTATCGCGTTGCTTATTATATCAGCATTCGCAATTAGTTTTTCATATATCGCTTTTTGTACTGCTGTTTCAAAACTAGCCACGCTTTGCTATCCTTTTTTTGGCCCGTTTAACAGCACCGGCAAGCTTTTTGGTAAATATCTCATCTGTTAGCTTTGGCATATCGGCTTTCATTTGCAGTAATACTGGCTCCACAAATGGCCGCGCCCGCTGTGGATTCTTGCCACCTGTGCCATGCTCGACAAACCGCCAATAGAAACCGCCGCCTTTTGTGCGCTTGCCCTTTGCTGCCTTTACGTATGATACTGGTTTGCCCGGAAATGATCGGCCTTTTACTGCCTTAATTGATCGTTTCAGGTTTCCGGTCTCACTTGGCACGCGTGCTTTAAACTTCTTGGCGGCATACTGGGCAAAGCCTGCAATCATATTTTTAGATAGATTGTTTGCTTCACGCGGAATCAATGTTTTCAGTATATCATTGATTTCATTAAGCCCTAAAAGCTCGACGCCGCCTTTCTCATTCATTGCGCCACGCCACGTTCGGCCGTCACTTCAATGTAAAGCGCCCGGCTTTTAGGCTGCTTTCTCAATGTAATGTTGTACTGATCGCCCTGCCAGTCTAGTCGGTCAGAATCTAGCAATGAGATGCCATTGCGGAAAACGAACATATAAGCCGCTTCACCCTGCAATTGGTCAAACCCTGTAGACTCACGACCAGACAATGGCCGTACGTGGCACCAGTACGCGCCCTGATCAACCCACGCCAACGTATCACCACCGAGACCATCTTGCGTCAGAGTCTGACGCTGCACTGTCACGCGCTGGTCTAGCTCGCCAGGTCTGAACATTATGCCACCCAGCCGGTGCGGTCTACGTTTAACATCGCGTCAACGCCGAACGGAACATTAGCCACAATGGTTCCAACTACCACTGCTGTTCTAGTTTCGTACCAGTGCGCCACCAACAGCCGTATGGCGCGCTTGATGTTGCTTGGTACGTCAGCACCGGTTGCGCCATAGCCTGTCGTAAAGGTTATGTTTAGGGCGTCTCGTCGCTCGTAAAAGGACGGCCATTCGTAATTCAGGACCGGCGCTAAAACAGAGCTTTGGTCATAGTTGTACAGGTAGAAATCAGCCAATGGTAGCGTCTGCGAAACGTTATCAGCATCGAAATACTGAACTTCCACGATCGCAGAGACTGGAGTAAATGGTAACTCGATCGGCTGAAACGAATTAAAAACCGGCTTAAACGGAGTCGCGACAAATTTACCCGGCTCGTTTCCGATGCCATATTTCCATGTTTCGGAAATAAGCTTTCGGCCTGTAACTTCGGAACAGTAGCGCGCCGCCGCGTCAATGTAATCAGAAATCAAATCGTCTTCAATAGTCACGCCTGCGTCAATCCGAAGATCGGATTTACACTCAGCGACGCTGACGGGTTGCGCTGCGGCTGCTGTAATTAGCGTAACTAAAAGAGTCATTTTTTACCTTTGATTTTTTTGGTTGCGGTTTCAACAATAGTTTCTTTCTTTGAAGCTTCAGCCTGACCAGCGCTAATCATGCGCAGTGCCTCGGCGTTTTCCACTTCTACAATATCACCAGCGGTTTGTGAAAAATTAACACCCGCTCGGCTGACTAATAATTTGATAAGCATTTCTAAATCCTTTAAAAAAGCGCCCATTTCTGGGCGCTATTAATTAGGCGTTGATCAAGTGCTTGACTGCGTTTGCATTCAGCAAATCACCGTCGAAACGCTTAAAGCCAACCATTCCAACTTGGAAGTTTTCAGCATAACGCTCGCGCAATGTAAGCATCTGGTAGCCCAGAACCTTACGGACTACGTAACGCGACAGGTCACCGAAAACGACAGGCTTGTTGCCAGTGCCCAAAGAGGCCATCGCTTGGTTTACGCTGTATTGCTTGCCCAAGAACTGGTCTGGCTCACCGGTACGAACGTCACCCATGGTCCAAAGGTAGTTACCTTGGCCATCTTTCAGCTTACGGATAGCTGCCAGGGTAGAATCGTTAAACATCCAACGACACTTAGGAGACATACGATAAGCAGGATCAACACTGTGGAACAGATCAATCAGCTCGTCAGATGTAACAGCAGCAACGGCGGCAGAAGTCAGACCCAAGCCAGAAGCGGTTACGATGCCGTTAGGCTGGTTTGTGCCGGTGCCGGTAGTCAGAGCAGTGTTAGCAGCTCGGCCTAAACGCTCACCGAACAAATCACCCATCAGTGCTTCAATGTTGAAAGCAGAATCTTGCAGCAATTCGATTGGAACGCGAACCATGCCAGTGTCGTAAACGTAAGAATTCAGAATCTTCTCAGCGAATGTAACATCGTCAGAACCATCGTCATCTACGCCAGCGTTTTCAGCTTTGATACGGCCAGATTTTGCGGTGTCATCAACTGTAGGCCAAGGTAAAGCATTACCTGTTGAAGTAGACAATTCGCGAACGATTGCGGCATCCCACATTGGACCCCAAGTCGCCATTTGCTGGTCAATCTCGCCGCTAAAGCCTTCTGGTACTGTGAAACCACCAGCGGAGCCAGGGGAAGTAGACTGCGCACGGCCTTCAACTTTTCCAGACAGCAGGATTGAACGCTCTTCAGAATCAAGCTCGGCAGAACCGAAACGCAACTGCTTTTCAAATACTTCTTTATATTCTGGAGTTGATTTGCGAGCTTCTGCAACGGCAACAGCTTCACCAGCATTAGGGCGGCGGGCTTCGATTGCACGGGCTTCAGCATCGGCCAGTTTTACTTCACGCTCAACAGTCGCGCCGATTTTGTCATGGTCAACCATGATTGCGTCAAAACGTGCTTCGATTTCTTTAGCACGGCTTGAATCGGTAGCGTCTGTAATTGTATCAAGTTGTGAACGGGCTTCAGTGGCTAGGGTAGCCATTTGTTCCCGCAATTTGATGATATTTTCCATTTTTAAAGCCTTTTTTGATGCCCAGCCAACGGGCGATTTGATGGCAATAATTAGCGGGAACCGCCGATTATTATTGGCTCAATGCCAATTTCATGCGCAGCCGCGTAGCAATTGCTTCAGGGTTGCTTTCTATTTCTTTAGTTTCTTGCGCAGATCTAAATTCGCTCAGCGAGCGCAGACCGATGTCGGTGTCTTGGTATGCCGGGTAAGTGACAATTGAAACATCGTACAGACTAGCCTGGCGGATAGTGCGCAAAGGCATATCGCCGGAATCATCCCAGCTCTGCACCTCAGGACTAAACGCGAAACTCATTTTATCCAGGTCGCCGCGCTTCATCTTCGGAACAATTGCCCGCACATCAGGGTCACTAGAATCAAGTTCAGCAGACATATACAGTCCGCGCTCATCTTCCGCCAGGGTTAGCGTGCCTGACTTGGTGCGCGCCATCGGCAGGCCGTCATGGTTAATCAAGAACATAACGTCGTCGCGGCCAATGGCATCAGCAAAAGCACCGGGTGCAATTTGCTCACGGTATGAACCGCCGATAATAGTTTCGGAATTGAAAACAGCGGCATACCCACTCACGCTAATTGTGTCGCCTTCCGCCCGAATCTCGACCGGCTCGCCTGATCTGATTTCTTTAGACATTTGTATCACCCATCTTCTGCTGTCCAAGCGGCACCGTAGCACCCTGGACTAATAAATCGTTACCCAGATCCTTATCGGGTCTGTTCTCTTGCGCCCGCGCCTCGTTCGGCGTCAGGATAGCGTTCTGAATGCCGGTAGCGTAGCCGCTCATTCTAGTCGAGAAGTCACCACGTAGCAGACCGTCAAGGTTAAATTCAACGTAAAATTTTGCTTCATCGCGACCGAAAAGCTTCAGGTTCATCTCTTGCTCAACCTGGGTTATCCAGCGGCGCAGCGTATGTTTGACCAGGTGTAGGTCTTGCTGCTCTGTATTGCTGAACGTGCCGTGGGTTAGGTCTTGCAGAAAAACCGGCGGCAAAGAATAGATGCGAGCGATTTCCTCAACCTGGAAACGCTTTAGGTCAACCAGCTGCGACTTTTCAGGGTCTGCGCCGATCGGCTTAATCTCATGCCCAGCCGGTAGCGTTAACGCTAATCTGTTTTCTTTAGTCTGCTGTTGAATTGCATTCTGTAAATCATTAGAGGCGCGATTCAATGCTGACCCGGTTTGGAAGTTTCCGGTCATCACAAAAGGAGGCACGCCGCCATTGTTGAAAAACTTGGATCCGTAATTCGTTGCAGCGATTGCCAAAGCGATAGCATCTTTATTGGTCAAGATAGGGCTGATCGATGTAATGCCGTCAGACTCAACCGAGAAAAAGATGTCGATAATTTCGCTTGCCGCGTAGGTTACAGGCTTGGCGTCACCGCCTGGGCTGTATTCATACGTCTTGCGGTTTGACGAGCGTTTAATAGTAACGTCAGCGGGATCCATTGGCCAAAGGTTAACCACTCGCCCATTTGCGCGCTCAATATAGGTTATTGAACGACCACCGGTTAGGATGCGCTCGAACGTATATTTGCGCCAATCAAAGGAGCTGGTCTCATTATTCACCGCGTCATGGATAACAGTTTGCAAGCCGGAGGTCATTTTGACGCGACCGGTTTCTGTTTTTTCGTAGACGTTTAAAGGGAGGCTTGCGATGGTGCCGGAGATAAACTCCACGGCGGCCCAGACGGCGGGAACGGTTAAGGCATTTTCTAGCGTGACGTTAACGCCAGCGACTGCACTGCCGCCCCAGTTTACGGCTTGCGCCGTTACCGGAGTGTTTGGGTTTTCCATTGATCTTACTTCTGGGGTCTTCTTAAACCATGCCATTAAATTAGCCCATGATGCTATAGTTTGAATCTTCCCAAGGCGACAAGGCTTCTGGCGCTTCAACTGTGGAGTTTAACACACCAATCGCCATAGTCAAAGCAGCCATGCCATCGATGCGCCCTGTCGCTTTGTGCTTGTCCAGTTTGCGGTTTCCTGCCGGGTCTTTTGTTATCACCGCGTTCGCCGCGCACATCGTTAGAACAGGCTGCATTGCGTGCGCAATTTTATCATTAAGCAGCGCCGCCTCGAGGGCGTCAATTGCAGGTGACATATCCTTGAAACCTTGGCCGAACTCAATAAGCGGTAGGTCAATACCCTCGCGCTCGCATTCTTTTTTAAATACATCAATGCGCCACCTGTCAAAAGCTAATGATACCAGATTTTTATCGCTGATAATCTCGGCAATTTCTCGCACAATAAAACTGTAATCCACTGTCGCGCCTGGCGTTGTGCGCAGATAACCCTCGCGCACCCACACATCATACGGCTGCCGGTCAACTTTAGCCCGGTCTAGCAACCCAATTTCAGGCGTCCAAAAATATGACTCTGTGACCATCATGCCGTCCGGGTTGATTCCCAGCACGACAAACGAAGTTAAATCCGTGCGCGCCGATAGATCCAAACCGCCAAACCATTCTATCCCGCGTTCGGCTATTATAGCACGCCCGTTAAGATCCCAAACCGTCTTGGAAACGAACGGTGACATAGTGCTGACCCGCTGGTTTAGGTTCAGGTTGCGAAATGTATTTTCAAAGCTCGGCATCCTGTTGGCTTTGTCTGCCTGCTTTTCCATGTCAGACATTGAGCGGAACAATCCCAGCGCCGGGTTCGCTTTTGACCATTGCGCTTTGTCTAGCAGGTCACCGTCTTTGTCTGCCGCGTATACATGGCACACCGTCTTTTTCGGTTTGTTTTTCTTAGCATCGTCAATCAGTATGCTAAACAGATCGGCATCGGTTGCGGCTTGGGTGCTAATATAGATTAACAGCGGCTGCTCATACGCGCCCTGTGCTGTGGTAATGGCATCGATAAAATCGCTCTGCGGCCCGCGTACCTGCCCCACCTCGTCAAGTATCGCCAGGATCGGGCTTTTGCCGTGGGCTGTTTTACCCTCGGCGCTGATCGCTTGGTATTCCACGCCCATCAGTAGGCCGACCAGCTTCTTGCTTGAAGGTATAATCCGGATCTTGTCGCGCAGCTTTGGCGAAATAAGAACACACTTGGACGCTAGGTTATAAACCTCGGCGGCTTGCTCCCGGCTCATTGCACCACTAACGATCCGGCTGTTCTGCTTAGCTTCCGGCCCAATAATATGCGCCAGTAGGATAAAGGCTATCGTTCCCGTCTTGGCGTTCTTTCGTGCGATTGACAAAATGGCGGTGTCGGTGACGTGCGGGTTATCGTAAACAGCTAGAATAAATTCTTTCTGAAACGGGGCCAACACCACGGGCTTACCAACGTGGTCGCCCTCTGGCACAAGGCAAAATTTTTGGCAAAAATCTATAACTTTCTCACCTCGTGTTCTCATAATAATGTTTCTATTTTATTCTTTTTGGCATTGTTTTCATCAGCCCACATCGGCCTAAGGTTTGATAGTTGATTCAAAGCAACAACATCCGATCTTGTCTTTGCAGTAGACGCTGGGATTATATGATCGATTTGCCAATCCTTCATATTGGACCAGCTCATGACAGGTGCAAACTGCTTCTCAATATGAACGACAAATTCATTAACCGTGTACCCTAGCTCTGTAAAAGTTGGCGATGTCTTTATTGCATTCACCTGCGACAAGGCATGTTGATGCAGCCTGCTAAGTCTGGCTTGCATTGAATAATAAGGATTAGACCTAAGTT
>ENA-OSJC01002700-OSJC01002700.1-marine-metagenome-genome-assembly--contig:-NODE-2700-length-13147-cov-7.108646_pt1 | contig 13147 bp, 15 predicted proteins | sample MGYA00237885_ERZ534234 | MGnify/ENA primary metagenome ERZ534234 (study PRJEB26413, sample SAMN06343907) | marine metagenome | isolation source: coastal waters | place: Atlantic Ocean: West Antarctic... | reverse complement strand
ATTGGCGCTGAAGGGCTTGACTTCCGAGTTCGGAATGGGATCGGGTATTGCCCCTTCGCAATAATCACCAGGCAACGTCTTATACAAAGAGTATATTGAAATGTAAACATTAAAATTGTCTACGTATTCACACATTTTACCCAATAAAGAGAATATAAATGTTAATTTTTAAGCTTACGTAATTCAAACAAAAACCTATGTAATGGAGTCTGAATATATGACCTACCTCCCCTATCATAAATATGTGTTTTCTCAATTTTTTGATTGCTAGGTAGATTATTTAAAAGGTTAAAATAATAACTCTTAACATCTTCAAAATTATTAAACTTTTTATCAATAAATATAGTTTTGAAATTATCATCATTAACTCTTCCCATCGTCAAATGATGCATATGAAAATTTTTTTCTTTATCTTGATCTAAGTTAGAAAAGTTTAGACTGTTATCTAAAAAATATACCCCATAGTATTGATCCAATATTGACCATTTATTTTTCTCTGTACTAAAAAAGGTTATAGGATGCCATATAGAGTTTATTTTCATATTAAAAAAGGAGTCAATATTTGCATATATTAACAAAACAGAAAGTATGTCCGCATGTTGATCTGATTGACCGATTGCTCTCTCTATAATTGTCCAAGGATGATTATCTATAACAACATCAGCTTCTTTAATTTTTTTTATATTTTTATAAATCCAATTACTTATATTAAGTACTTTTAGATCTTTATCATCTACATCTTTATTGATTTTTTTTACTAACTTATTATATTTAAACGATCTATCAATAAACTCATAAATCTTTTGTGAATTCAAAATATTCTGCTCTCTTACAATATAATCTTTACCAATATATCTAATACTTTCTTGTCCTAAAAAAAAAACAATTAATCCTATGGAAGATATAAGTATAATTTTTTTCATTTTATAAAGATTATTTTAATTTTTTATAATCTTTTAACAATGAAAGACACCAGGGGTTACTAACAATATCAAATTTTTTTTTTATAATCTTTTGTTTTTTTAGTTTTCCATAATTTGTAAAAGTTGGGTTATAAATTTCAGATTTTTTTCTATTGCTGGTATAATAATATAAATTTAAAACTCGTCTAAAAGTTTTATCATTTCCATTTATTGGGGTTGGGTGACCATGGTAAGATATGGCACTAGTATTAAAAATAACACAACTATTATAGATAGGCTGATATTCAATAATTTTTTTGGTTTTATTCTTATTCCATAACTCAAGGGAGCCTTCATATTCTTTTTTCCAATCCTTAGTGAGGTAAATAAGAACATTCACCCTTCTATGAAGCTGAAGTTTATGATGCCAATTAAAATCAGTATGTATATTCAAAAAACCACGTTTTTTTGCAGAATGTATACCTCCACCTAAGAAATATGGATCTGGTAGCAAATTCTCAATTCCAGTAAGTGTTTCCAAGAACAATAAAAACTGTCTAGAATTCAATTCTCTAAATAAGCTTCTGAAAATTAATGGAAAATTTCTTTCATCATGAATTGATTTTTTTAAATTAGAATTTTTAGTCGTATTGTAATTTTTATATTTAATCCAATTAGCATTGTTATATTTTGGAAAATTTTTGTTTAATCTATCAGCAACTTCTATATCTAAAAAATTTTTAAAATTTATATTAGGAAATGGTTTTGCACTTTGATATTTTTTTGAACTTTTTAGTGATAATCTATTATATCTTGTACTATCAAACAATCCGATCATGTCATCAACTTTCATATGTTAAATATTAACTCTTATTAATAAATTTTGAGATGTAATCTTTAATATCATGGCGCGCTTCTATATTCATAATTTTGTACCCTCTAATTTTTTTAACAATAGACGATTTTATTCTCTCTCCCTTTCTGCTTGGTATTAATTTAATTTTTGATTTAAAAAATTTTGCCACTTCATGCACAGAGTAAGACCTTTTAAAAGAAACACTAAATTGCATATATTTTTTTTTTTTTAATACATAAATACATGCATCTATAGTGTCATCTATATGTGTAAATTTTCTTTTTTGTGTACCTGGACTAACAACTGTCAGAGGTACTTTTTTTACATATTGTCTCTCAAAAATTCCAATTACTGTCGACATAAAACCATCTTTTATCTGATTTGGTCCATAGACATTATAAAAATAGATTATATCAGATTTATAATTAAACCATTTTTTTAGATTATTTAATAATTCAATATTTTTAGCTTTAGTAAAGGCATAAGGGGATAAATCAGCATCTTTTCCATTATTGCCTAGTGAGGCCGATGTTGCTGAGTATATAATTCTAATCTTATTCAGTCTGCTAAACTTAAAAACTTCAAATGTTCCTGTTACATTGGATTTAAAACAATCATCTGTTAAATAAAAGCTTTGATGAATTCTGGCAAATTCTCCAAAATGAAAAATGCAGTAAATTTTTTTTTTATAAGCTTTTAGTATTTTGCTAATATTTTTTGTATCACTATTTATATATTTAATATTTTTATTGTTTATATGATTTTTTTTTGACCCTGTTGAATAGTTATCTACACTAATTATTTCATAATTTTCTGTATGGATAAGCCTTTTTATTAAATTTGTCCCAATAAATCCTGCACCACCAGTTACTAATATTATTTTTTTCATCAATCTATATTTATAATAAGTTTGTATTAGAGGTCAAACAGATGTTGATTTTATAAATTATTATCACAATTAATCAATTTGAATAAGTTAAAATTATTAAATTTCTTTATTAAAATAACATCTTTATATTTTACAACTAATTTTGATTGATCTATAATTACATCTTCACCATAAGAGCTTGGCTTAAATATATCAGTTAAATAACAAATTTTATTTTTAATTAAATAATTAGATAAATTTTGATTCAATAGGTCTCTTGCATACTCAAAGCTATTAACTCTTCCATCTCCATTTATAACTTTTATATTTGAATAAAATCCAAGATGTCCCGCAAGATCATATTGATATATTTTTGATTTTTGGGGAACATATTCCTCTATCTGTTTTATTTCATTTATATATTCAACTCTATAATCATAATATTTAAAAGAATTATAAAATTTTCCTAAAAATAATAGAGTGATAAATAAATAAAATATATATAAAACACTTTTTTTCCAAAAAATATCCATATTAAGTAATTTAAAAACTAAAAACAAAGAGCCAAACATTATTGAGTAATACCAAGTGTCAATATAATTTGAAAATAATTGAATAAAAAAATAAGAATATAGTCCTAAAAAAAAACCAAAAAATAAACTTGTTTGTTTTTTTTTATTAATAATTAAATTTACTAAAACAAATAAAAAAATTGAGAGCAAAAGATAACCTCTCATTTTTAAAGTTAGCCATCCCAATGGAAAAATATTAGAGTATAAGGCATTTTTGACGATTCGATGTTCCATTGTATTGGTTATATTTTGATTCATTTTTACATATGAAGAAACAGAATAAAATTCACCTGCTACCATAAAGTAAATAGTGAGATTACAAATCAATCCAAAGAATAACGAGATTAATAAATAAAAAAAAAACTTATCACGTGTTTTAATAAACAAAATTAAGGGAATAAAGCCGACTAATGCTATTGCATCTATTCTTGCAAGAGGAATTAAGAAGAAAGATAAGATTAAAAGGTAAGATGTTTTCTTATTTTTTAAGTACTTTAATGTCTCTTTATAAATTACAAATAATAAAAATATTACAGTAATATTTTCCATTAAAATATATCCTGAAACAATTATGCCTAGCAAAATAAATGAATCCAGGGTTTTAGCCGAGTAATATTTAAAAAAAATTAATATTATTGAAAAATATACAAATATATGAGCCATCAAGTGATGCTCTTTTATTTCAGTAAAGAAAGATAAAATTAGAGAAGTTAACGAGATTATTGAAATCCATAAAATATGATAGCTGTTTGTTAAATTTATTCCATCCCATGAAGAAAATTTATTAACTCCAATATTATATGCAATTTGAGTATAAAAAAAAGAATCATCCGCCATAAAGCCCATTGGATATAAGGTTAAAAAATCCCAAAAATAATAAACTATGCTGAAAAAAAATATTATATAAATAGTATTTAAAAATAGTGAATTTTTATTATTTGAATTCATATGATGTGTGGTATTTAATTAAAAAATAATAACATAATAAATGAACTATACAATTGATATATTCTTGCCAGTTTTAGATGAAACATTCAGTATTGATAAAACTATTTCTATTATAGAAAAAAAATCTTCAAAATTTACAAAGAAATACTTAATAACAATTTCTAGAACAAAAACTTCTCTAAAAAGTTTGCAAGAAATAAAGTTATTAAAAAAAAAATACAAAAATAAAATAAAAGTTATTTATCAAGATCAACCTTTTTTAGGTGGTGCACTAATGACTGCAATTAAACATGTTAGGTCTTCACACTTTGTAATAATGGCGAGTGATCTAGAAACAAATCCAAATTTTTTTTATAAATTAAGAGTTAACTCTCAAAAAGATAGAGAGAAAATATTTGTTGCCACAAGATGGAAAGGAGGGAAAAATTTTCAGGGATATAATCCTATAAAATTATGTTTAAATAAAATTTTTCAATTATTTTTTTCTACTCTTTTTAAAACCAAACTTAGTGATCTCACATTTGGATATAGAATTTATCCAAGTGAAATAATAAAAAAAATTAAATTAACTGAATTGAAACATCCTATTTTATTTGAATCTATAATCATACCAATTAAATTTGGTTATAAAGTTGTTGAATTAAAATGTGACTGGAAAATGAGACAGGAAGGAAAATCACATAATCCCTTTTTAAACAACTTTTTATATGTTAAGACTGGTTTGAGAGTTTTTTTTTCAAATAATAAAAAATTAAAATGAAACAATTAAAAAAATTTATAGTTTGTACGTCAATAAATAAACCTACTCTTGCAGTTAAAAAATTTGATGCAATGAAAGATTGGAAATTAGTTATTGTTGGAGATAAAAAAACTCCAAAAAACTATAAGCTTAAAAATGGTGTTTATTTGTCTCCAAATAAACAAGAAAAAATTGATAAAAAACTTTCAGACTTAATTGGTTGGAATTGTATTCAAAGACGAAATTTTGGTATCCTATATGCTTGGAAAAATGGTGCAGATGTTGTTGCTGTAGTTGATGATGATAATATTCCCTATCAAGACTGGGGGAAAAACTTATTAATTGATAACGAGATAAAAACAAATTTTTATACTACAAAATCTCTAGCTTTTGACCCAATTTCTGCAACTAATCATAATAATTTATGGCATCGAGGATTTCCTATTCAAATACTAAATGAAAGAAATGATAAAAAAAAACAAAAAAAAATAATTACTCCAGACATTCAGGCTGATTTTTGGAATGGTGACCCTGATATTGATGCCATATGTCGAATGGAACATCATCCAATATGCAATTTTAAAGACAGATATTTCCCTATTGCCTCAAACAAAATATCACCATTTAATTCTCAAAATACCTTTTTATCTAAAAAAGTCCTGCCTCATTACTTTCTATTTCCTCATATTGGTAGAATGGATGACATTTGGGCTTCATTTTATGTGATCTCTAAAGGTTATAAAGTTGTCTATAACAAAGCTTCAGTTTTTCAAAAAAGAAATGAGCATGACCTAACAAAAGATATGCTAAAAGAATTTATTGGATATGAAAATAATTTAAATTTATTAAAAGATCTAAAAAAAAATGCAAAAAATATTAAAAACTATATTCCTAAAAAATCACAATTGGCATTTTTAAGATACCAATCACACTTTAAATAAAAATGAATAAGAGAATTTTGGTTACCGGTGGAGCTGGGTTTGTTGGAAGACGATTAGTAAAATTCATGCTCGATAAAGGCTACTATGTAGATGTAGTTGATAGTATCGCATCATTAACTGGAGCTATTGACCCAGAAAATAGCTGGCCTTTATATAATCCTAAAGACTATAAAAATTTTAACTTCTATAAGATGGATTGTAGAAAGTGGTTTATTAAAAATTTAGATAAGAAGTTTGACTATGTATTTCATCTTGCTGCAATGGTGGGTGGAAGAGAGGTTATTGAAAACAATCCGCTAATAGTTGCTGAAGACTTATCTATTGATAGTCATTTTTGGCAATGGTGTAGTGAGGCAAAACCAGAAAAAGTGGTTTGTTTTAGTTCTTCAGCTTGTTATCCAATAGAATTACAAAAATATGATAATTATAGGTTATTAAATGAACAAGATATAACTTTTGATCAAAATATTGGTATGCCAGACATGACATATGGTTGGGCAAAACTTACATGTGAATATTTAGCTCAAATAGCATTCGAAAAATATGATATTAAATCTATATGTTATCGACCATTTTCAGGTTATGGAGAGGACCAAGACTTAAACTATCCATTTCCAAGTATCTGTAAAAGAATTTTAGAAAATAAAGATAAAAAAATAATTAATGTTTGGGGTAGTGGAAGGCAAATGAGGGATTTTATATATATTGATGATTGTATCGAGGGGATTTATAAAACTATGGACAAAATTGATGATGGTGGATCTTTAAATTTATCAACCGGAAAATACACTAGCTTTATAAGTTTTGCTGAGCAAACATGTGATATATTAGGCTTTAACGCGTCTATCCAAGGCACATCGAATAAGCCTGAAGGAGTTTTTGCTAGAGGTGGGGATACTACAAAACAAAAAAAATTGGGATTTAATTACAATACAGAGCTTTCAGAAGGAATAAAAAAAGCACTTAATTTTTTTGAAAAAGAATTAAGTTCAAAGAATGTATGATTTACATATCCAATTTAAAGAAAGAACAGGAATTGGAGCTGTTCTCAACACTTCATTTAACATACATGGTTTTCCCAACGTAAGTTCTCATGAAGATGCCTTTGCAACATTTAAAAATTCTAACTTAAAATATCTTATAATTGAAAACTATTTAATAAAAAAAATTAAGATATAGATTTTTTATTCATTAACATTAGGGGCATAAAGATCCAAATAATTTTAAAATAATGAACATCCATATTGATCGATTCTAAAATCAAAAAAATTATCGCCGTTAGGTAAAAATAATTTTTATTATTCAGACTATATTTAATCAAAATGGTCATGATTATAAAAAAAATAGATAGGGCAAAAATTCCATTCTCCACAACCAACCCAATAATCGAAGAATGAGGCTTATAACCTAATACATGTTTATTATCTTGTGTATCATAACTTTTAAAAGTGTCATAACCAATACCATTCAAAAAATTTTTTTTAATTATTTTGGCACTTTTATCTTTTAGGTTTGCATAGTTTGATTTATATAAAGTAAATTTTGAATTTTCATATAATGCCAAACTTTTTTTTTCCATATAATGCTCATGTTTAAAACCCTCAAAGAAATTTATATTTTTTGGGACAAATATTATATTTGTTAAAAAATTAAATAAAATTATTAAAAGTAACATAAATAGCAAATATAATTTCGTTAAGTAGAATTTTTTATATTTTAAAATATATGGAAATAATATTAATGGGATAAAAATCAACAAACTTTTAGAGAAAGTAAAAAAAATTCCTGCAAATATTATACCTAAAATTGATTTTTTATTTTTAAAATTAAAATTTAAAATAATTAAAAAACCAAAACTTAAATGGAAGAAAAGCATATTGGGTGTAGGCATGAAAGCAATAGATCTATAACTTTTAATAAGATAGATAGGCCACCCAACCTTATATTCAGTTAAATTAATATCTACATTTAATTGTGATAAAGACCACCCACCAATTGAAAGCATGGAAGAAAATAATAAAGTTATAATTAAATAATTTATAATTTTATCTTTTCCTAGATCTATTAGTAAATTCTTAAAAATTAGATAGATAAAAAATACATAGGTTGATGATAAGGCTCCTAATAAATTACTAGAGCTGTATAAAAATTGAAAAATATTTAACAAAGGCCATAGAAAAAAAATTAAATCGATTTTAGAGAGATTTTTTTTAATCTTGTAATTATCTAGAGTGACATAGAAAATAAATAAAATAACAAATATTATTTCTGAAATCTTTATAAAAGTATAAGTGTTAAAAATTTCTATCTTATGGAAAAAAATTGTAAAAATAAAAAAAAATGAAAAAAAACTATAAATTTTTTTTTTAAAATAAAGATCAATACTGATCATTTTTTGAAGTTAAATATTGGGTGTTTATATAATTTTAATTTTGCTAAATAAAAAAAACAAATTATTTCAAAATTTCTAATTAAATAAAACAATCCCTCGATATAACCACATGAAGTAACTTTTTCATTATAAACTGATGAAATACTTATCTCACCATATTTTAGTTTAAATAATTTTGATTGAAGAATAATCTGAAAACTAAATAGGTAGCTACTTGAATTTAACTCGTATGGAACTGTATCATGAAAATTTTTACTAAATAATTTAAAACCTGTATGGAATTCACTAAGGTTTATATTTAAAAAAATACTTGTAAAATAACTGAAAATCCTATTTGCTAAATATCTAATCAAAGGCATTCCATCAACTTTATACGGATTTTTATTTATGAATCTTGAGCCAATTATTAAATCATATTTATTATCAATATACGCTTTTGCCTTAATAATCTCATTTGGATTATATTGATTGTCACCATGAACTTCTAATACATAATCAGCACCCATCTTAAAAGCTAATTGCATCGATTTCTTTAAGTTACCACCCATACCCAAATTTTTTTCATTTAAAAAACACTCACATCCTAAAGTTTGAGCAATTTTATATGTGTTATCTGTTGAGTGATCGTCAATAAGAATTATTTTATAGAATAAATTTTTATCTATAGAATCATACAATTCTTTGATTGTTTTTTCATTATTATAGCTAATTATAACAGCAAATAATTTTATCATTTAATAATTTTAATTTTAGGAATTGGTACTATCCAATTTGTTTTAATATTTCTATTTTTTTCTTTTTTTATAATTTCTTGAGCAAAGTTCCAACTAAAAAGAATGCAATAATCCCCTAGATAATCTTTATTTTTTTTAGGAGCTATAATAGGGATATTTGTTCCAGGTATAAGGGTATTTTGTTTATATTTAGTATTATCCACTATGAATTTTATGTCATCTTTTGTTAAATTCAACAAGTTGATGAGCATAACACATTTTGCTGAAGCTCCATAACCAGTTAAATTATTATTTTTTAGATTAATTTTTTTAATGAATTTTTTTATTTCTTTCAAAGAAATTTGAATTTTTTTGTTTAAAATATTTTTTGTTGTTTTTTTTAATAAAAATTTATTATTTTCATTTTTTATAATTTTTTTTATATAATTATTGAGTTTTTTATTTCTAGTAAGTTTAATGAAAAAAGAACCACCCTGCATGTTATTAAAATAAACAGAATCTATATATAAGTTATATTTTGAAAAAATATTATTTATAGATTCTATTGAATAAGTATATATATGCTCATGATATAATTGATCGTATAAGTTTTTTTTTAGTAGTGAACTGAGGTAAATATTTTCTATATATAAAGAACCATTATCTGATAATAGTAAATCTATACCTTCTAAAACATCATTTAAATTTTCAACATGAGCCAAAGTATTTGCAGAAAAAATTATATCTGCATTTCCATACTTTTTTAAAATTTTTTTACTTAGTTTTAGAGAAAAAAAATCATTAGTAATATTCAATCCTTTTTTTTTTGCTTCATCACATGCTATTTTTGATGGATCTACACCCAAGTGTGATATTTTTTTATTTTGAAAATTTTCTAAAAATGAGCCATCGTTTGAACCAATTTCTAATAAAAATAATTTATTTTTAATATTAATTTTTTTTGAAATAATACGAAAGTGTTTCTTTAAATTTTTTGAAGATGATGAAATATAAGGATAATTTTTATTAAATGTTTCATTTTTTTTTAAAATATTTTCGTGCTGAAATAATTTACATTTTTTACAAATTGAAATTTTTGTTTTAATTTTTTTATTTATTTTATTTTTAACAAAATTATTAACGATGGGTATTTCCTTTAGATCTATAATATTATTTAAAATACCTCTACAGTGAATACAATAATTCATTTTTTTCCAAACTCTTTATTAAAATAATATTTCCAATTATTAAAATTTTTTTTTAATTTTTTTTTAATTTTTTCCGAACTTAAAACCGAATTACGTGGTCTTGTAGCTTTATCATAAAAATTTGAATTACATGGTAAAATTACATTTTTATCAATCATTTTTTTTCTATTTTTATTTAAAGAATTTTGAATTAATATTGAAAAATTATACCATGTTGTCTTTCCATTTGGTGTCAGATGATAAATATTAGAAAATTTTTCTTTTAAAATTATTTTTTTTAAAATTATATTTAAATAATAGACAATAAATTTTGTAGATGTTGGTATTCCGTACTGATCATTCACAACATGTATATTTTTTTGTTTTTTAAGGAGTTTTGTAATTTTAGTATAAAAATTAACTCCCAACTTGCTATAGACCCAACTTAATCTAACTATCAAAAAATTTTTATTTACTGAGTTTAATAAAAATTTTTCTCCCTTAGCTTTCGATTTTCCATATTCATTAATAGGATTAATTAAACACTCTTCATTATAAGCAGCTTTTTTTTTACCATCAAATACATAGTCTGTGGAAAAATGGATTAAAAAAATATTATTTTGATCACATATTTTCTTTAAATATTTGACAGCAATAAAATTAGTTTGATTAGCAAGTCTTTTATTTCTTTCCGAATTTTCTACGTTATTGTACGCCGCAGTATTGATTAGAATAGTTGGTTTATTTTTTAAAATTATTTTTTCTAAATTTTTTTTAACAGTTATATCTAATTTCTTTTTACAGTAACTTTTTATAATATATTCCTTTTGTAAATCAGAAATAATGGTTCTTGCTAACTGGCCATTTTTACCAGTAAGCAAAATTTTAGTTTTTTGGGGCACTGTCTTTTTCTGATATAATTATTTTTGATAGATATTTAGTGGGCAATTTTAGATTTAATTTTTTATCATTCCAAAATAATGTTTTTTCATATTTTTTTTTATAATGATTTGATAATTTATATGCAACTATAGCATTTTTTGAAATTGTTAAGAAACCATGCGCAAATCCTTTTGGAATATAAATTAATTTTGAATTTCTTTCACTTAACTTTATAATCTTATAATTATAAAAATTTTTTGATTTTTTTCTTAAATCTACTATTATATCTAATATCTCACCCTGAATAACATATACTAATTTGTCTTGTTGATATTTTGTTTGGTAATGAAGGCCTCTTAATACATTTTTTTTATTAATGGATATAGCATCTATAATAAAATTATTTTTAAAATATTTATTTAAGTCTTTTTTGTTATAGTTTTCATAAAATGAACCTCTTTTGTCGAAAAATTTTGACAGTTTGAATAGCAAAACATCTTTGAAAAAAGTTTTTTCTAATTTCATAATTATATTAATTGATTAAGATAATTATAATAAACTGAATTTTTATTTTTTTGTATATTTCTCTTAAGTTGTTTTTTAGTAATCCATTTATTATTTAAAGAAATTTCCTCCAAGCAAGCTACTTTTATTCCCTGTCTATCTTCTATTGTTTTGATAAAATTGGAAGCAGATAAAAGTGCATCAGCATTTCCTGTATCAAGCCACGCTAAACCTCTTCCAAATATTTGGTAATTTAGTTTTTTTTCTTTATGGTATTTTTTTAGCAAATCTGTAATCTCTAACTCTTTTCTTATTGAATATTTTATATCACTTAAATGCTTTGATAAATTTTTATCAAAAAAATATATGCCAGGTATTGCGTAATTGGAGATTATCTTTTTTGGCTTTTCAACAATTTTAATAATTTTACGATCTTTATTTATTTTAATAACACCATATTTATTTGGATTTTTCATATAATACCCAAATATCGTTGCTCCATTATTTTGGACAACACCATTTTTAATATTATCTATTAAAGATTGACCATAAAAAATATTATCTCCTAAAATTACACATACATCTTTGTTGGCAATAAATTTATTTGATATTTTAATTGCATGAGCTATTCCTAGTGGTGAATTTTGAATTTTATATGAAATATTAATTCCAAGCTTTTTTCCATTTCCTAATAAATTTTTATAATAAATATTGCTTTCTTTAGTCGTTACAATTTGAATGTTTTTAATTTTTAACAACATGAGAATAGATAGAGGATAGTAAATCATTGGCTTGTCATATACTGGAAGTAAATGTTTTGAAACCTGACTTGTGATTGGATTTAGTCTTGTTCCACTACCTCCAGCTATCAATACAGCTTTTTTAAAAATCATTAAATTTATCCATATACCAATTTATTGTTTCTAATAAACCTTGCTTAAAATTTTTTTTTTCTATCCAGCCAAGCTTTTTTATTTTATTATTGTTTAAGCTATATTTGACATCATGTCCTGCTCTATCCTTAACTAATTTTATTAATCCTAGGTATTTTTTACTATTTTTTTTATTTATATCACTTACTAATAAACAAATACATTTAACTAAATCGATATTTGATAATTCATTTTTACCACCTATATTATAACTTTGCCCTATTACGCCTTTAGAAATAATTTGTTGTATTGCACTCACATTATCTTTTACAAAAATCCAGTTTCTAATTTGATTTCCTTTTCCATATATTGGAATTTTTTTTCCTTTTAATATGTTAATTATAGTTTTGGGAATCAGTTTTTCATGATTTTGAAATGGTCCAAAATTATTTCCAGAATGCGTTATGATGGTCGGCAACTTATATGTTCTATGCCAAGCTTTAACCAGTAAATCAGACGATGCTTTGGAGGCTGAGTAAGGAGAGCTTGGAAGAAAATTAGAATTTTCACTAAATTTCTTTTTATCATTTATTTTTAAATCACCATAAACTTCATCAGTAGAAATTTGTATATATTTAAATTTATGATTTTTTTTTTTTTTTTAAAAAAATTTTAAAAAAAAAATAAAAATTTTTTTTTTTTTAAAGGTTTAATTTGTTTTAAATGGAAAAAAAACCCTTGGGAAGGCAAAAAAAAATTTTTTTTTTTTTT
>ENA-OSJC01002699-OSJC01002699.1-marine-metagenome-genome-assembly--contig:-NODE-2699-length-13150-cov-6.892603_pt1 | contig 13150 bp, 13 predicted proteins | sample MGYA00237885_ERZ534234 | MGnify/ENA primary metagenome ERZ534234 (study PRJEB26413, sample SAMN06343907) | marine metagenome | isolation source: coastal waters | place: Atlantic Ocean: West Antarctic... | reverse complement strand
TTAGATGTAGAATCTGACGATGCTATACACGCTACTGCTATTGTAGGTGTCGACCTGATGTCGAAGGGAATGTCAATGCCTCAAAAGTACGGTGCAGCTTCAAGTTATGGCAAAAAATATGCACTCGGTAATTTGTTGTTAATTGACGACACGGCAGATGCAGACGCATCTAATGATCACTCTGGCAAAAAAGCTAAAGTTACTATTACAAGCAAAAAAGATCCTTTATATGACAAGGCTATTAAGTTTGTGCAAGGTGGTGGCGATGTAACAGCTATTACAGGTAAGTATTCAGTTTCAAAAGAAATACAAAAGCTATTGACTGACGCTGTGCCAATGAGAACCGAAACACTTTAATGACTAAAGCAGAGCAAAAAAAAGTAATAAAATTACTTAGAGATGACGCTGAATATTATGACGGCGTAGGTAAACAATATAGATCTAATTCAGATATATATAAATTACTAAATGATCCTGAGCAGTTTGGAAAACCATCTGAGATGAACATTAACTTTATCTTAGGTGGCTATGTCCACACCGCTTTACTAGAACCTGAAAAACTAGAAAAAAATTACCCTGTATCAGAAGCATCAAGTAGAGTCACAAAAGCTTACAAAGAAGATGTAAAAAACAATGGTGATAAGATGATGATAACACGTAAAGAAGCAGATAAATGCGATGAAATGATACGCAAAATACAAAACAACAGCGTGTGTCAATCATTATTAAAAGGTAAAGATATTATTTATGAAGAACCTGGTATTAAAAAAATTGATGGCACGTGGTGGAAAGGTAAAGCCGATTGCATTAACAAAGACCAAGGATTATTAGTAGATATAAAAACAACAGGCGATATAAACCGATTTAGAAAGTCGGCAAGCATATACAATTACGACAGTCAAGCATACATATATAAAGAGATCTTTGGCTACGATTTAGTTTTCCTTGTAATATGTAAGAAGACTCATCAAATAGCCATTTACGATTGCTCTGACGCATTTTATGACACAGGCAAAATGAAAGTTGCACAAGCTATGAATGCTTATGAAGTGCTTATTAACGATCCACTATTTGATCTTAAAGATTATGTTAAAACCGATACATTATAACTTGCAGACAAAACACGATTACTAATTGATAATATATATGAATCTAATTAAATTATTTAAAATGAGAACACAAAAAAGAACCTGCTCAGTTACTGGGCTTAAAACAAAAGTAGATAATTTCTACCAAAACCAAACTCATGTAAAAGCCGTTGATAACATTCGACGAAACACGGGCGCGACTAAAGAACAATTAAAAAGAATGTTTAACCAATTACAAACTTATTAACTATGGCTTCAATTATTAAAGCAAACATCAATTTAAACAACATTCCGAAAGATAAGATTTATCACGGAAAAAAAGGTAAGTACTTACCTATTACAATTACAATCAACGACGAGCTTGGAAACTACGGGGACAATGGTCCTATAATAGTAGAGCAATCTAAAGAAGAGCGCGACGCAAAGACTGACAAAGTTTACTTAGGAAACGTAAAAGTTGTGTGGACTAATGGCACAAACGTTGCAACTGCACCAAGAGATGGCGAACCAGCTAATCAAGCTGAAGCAAAAGCAGCACCACCAGTGCTAGACGACTTACCATTCTAACTGCCATTGGAATGTGTAAAAGATTATTAATACTAATCTAATTTAATTTATCGGGATTGCATGTAATGTGCAGTCCCTTTTTTAACCTCTAAAATAAAATAATGATTGATGAAATTAACGGCTTTAAAATTGATGTATACAATCAACACAAGCTAGAAGAGAAGACGCAAGGTATATGTCCTTTGTGCTCTCATGATCGGAAAGCTAAAAACGTAAAAGCAAAATGTGCTTCTTATGACTGGGATAGAGGTATTGGCACATGTCATAACTGCAACAAACCATTCCAATTGCACACATTTAAACGCAAAGGTAAAGCTGAAAAAATATATGAAAAGCCTAAGCCGTTTGTTGATTCTATTTTATCTGAAGCTGTTGTAAATTGGTTTAAGAGTAGAGGAATATCAAGAGAGACTTTACTAGATGTAAAAGTTACTGAAGGCAAAGAATGGATGCCGCAAACACAGAAAGAAGAAAACGCTATTAAGTTTAATTATTTTGCTGGCGGTGAATTAACAAACATTAAATACAGAGATGGTCGTAAGAACTTTAAGCTTGTTAAGGGAGCTGAAAAAGTATTCTACAATATAGATTCAATAGTTGGGTTTGAATATTGTGTAATAGTTGAAGGTGAGATGGATGTATTAGCGTTGCATGAAGCAGGTATAACAAACGCTATATCAGTGCCTAACGGCGCAACACTTGGTCAAAACAACTTAGAATATCTTGACAACTGTATTGATTACTTTGATGATAAAGAAAAGATTATCTTAGCTGTAGATACAGATGACGCAGGTTTAGCGTTGCAAAATGAATTAATAAGAAGACTAGGATCAGAAGCTTGTTTTATAACAACCTTTGATGACTGTAAAGATGCAAATGAATACTTACAAAAACATGGAAAAGAAAAATTATCACAGCGTATTACCGGCGCAAAGCCTGTACCTATGGAGAATGTTACAACGTTCAGGGATATTGAAGACGAAGTTACGGACTTTGTACGCAATGGCTTTACGCCAGGGTTTCAAATTGGTCTTGATAACTTTGATGACATCTTCTCTACTTATACCGGTCAATTTATTACTGTCACTGGTATACCTTCTTCCGGTAAATCTGATTTTGTCGACCAAATGGTTGTTGGCTATAACAAAAAGTATGGTTGGAAAACAGCTTATGCTTCGCCTGAAAATGTACCAACCTTTTTACACGCACACAAGTTAATGCGTAAGCACTGGGAAGGCATGCCTCAGAAAGAAGATATTGCAAGTGACAAGTGGAATAAGATAGCAGACCACTGTAACGACAATTACTTTCACATTGATATGGAACGGTTTACTTTAGATTCTGTATTAAGAAAAGGCGCTGAACTAGTTAAACGTAAAGGTATTAAAGCTTTAGTAATAGATCCATTTAATAAAGTTAGAGATACAGGTGAAGGATCAAGTGACGATGTAACAAAGTATACTATGGAATACTTAACTAAGATAGAAGTCTTTGCTAAGAAATACGATGTAGTTGTATTTGTTGTTGCGCATCCTACTAAAATGTATAAAGGACAAGATGGTAAGATTGAAGAACCTACAATGTATAACATTAAAGGTGGTGGTGAATGGTACGATGCAAGTTATCATGGACTATTAGTTCACAGAGACTATGAAGCAAACACTGTTAAAGTAAAAGTATTAAAGTGTAAGTTTCAAAACTTAGGAACTAACGGTGCTGAATGTCATTTCACTTGGGAAAAGAAAAGTGGTTGTTACATACCTCATGTGCCGGCAGCTGATCACAATATGCCTTGGGAATAAATGCCTAGAGCTAAAGTAAGTATGATGGGAATGTATAATGCTGAAGACTATGAAGAAGATGCAAGAATGTGGTGTCAAAAACATGGTATAAGAATTTATCCAGAACCTGAAACAAGGGGTAGTCCAGCCGCATGGTTTTTAATAATTGAGATTAATGGCAACAAAAACAAAGCGCCTGATGCTCTTAAGCGAAACGAAGTGTGGCAAAAAATGTATGAATATTATATGTACTATTATGAAAAATATAAAGATGAAAGAAAAGCTAGTAAAATTTAGAGATCCAATAATTGAAAAAGTATGTGATCAATTAGTCGAAAGATCTGATGTAGGATTTAAAAAGTATGGTGTCACGTTAGAAGATGACATGGGAGACTTAACAAAGTGGTTACAACACTTGCAAGAAGAGCTATTAGATGCAGTAAATTATATTGAAAAACTTAAAACTAAATTATGAAACAATTTTTAAAAATGTTATTATCATTCATGGCGTTAATACCGCAAGACAAATTATTACATTTCTTTTATGGAAGTCTTATAGCAACGCCAATTGTTATATTGCTACCAACGCTGCATGCAGTGTGTCTTATGGTATTTATATCAATGACAAAAGAAATCGTTGATTCATTACTTAAGTTTAGTTCACCTAATTTTTTAGATGCTATCTTTACATTTGTACCAACGTTATTATTGTTAGCTGTAAAATTAATTAATTAATGATTAATATTGAAGACGAATATAGAAGCCTTATGGCTGGAGTTTTGTATAATGGAAAAGATAAGACAGATCGTACAGGAACTGGAACCAAGTCTGTGTTCGGCAGAACAATTGAGCACGATATGTCACTTGGCTTCCCAATTCTCACGACAAAAAAAATATCTTTTAACGCCGCGAGAACTGAGTTATTATGGATCCTTAATGGTAGGACAGACTTAAAGTATCTTGAAGACAATGGTGTAAAGTATTGGAGACCGGACTATGAGCGCTCAGGTCGTACAGATGAAACTCTTGGTCCTGTTTATGGTAAGCAATGGCGTGATTTTAATGGTCGAGATCAATTAGCAGATCTAGTAAATGCTATACATTATACACCTGATAGCAGGCGTATGATTGTATCAGCTTGGAATCCAGCTGAGCTAAGCGAGATGGCTTTGCCCCCTTGTCATTATGCGTTTCAAGTTTACGTTAACGACGGCATAATCGATTTAATGTGGCAGCAAAGATCAGCAGATGTTTTTTTAGGTTTGCCATACGACATAGCTATGTACGGCTTATTGCTTGAGATGTTAGCTAAAGGCTCTGGATTAAAAGCAGGACGCTTGATTGGTCAGTTAGGCGATTGTCATTTGTATTCAAATCATTACAAACAATCAATTGAATACTTAAGTAGATCAAAGCGAGTGTTGCCAGAACTTGAATTAGATAGTGGCTTGTTCTTTGAAAAGAAATATGGCTTGCACATACCGCTAAAGCAAGAAATTAAATTAAATAATTATAATCCTTTACCTGCAATAAAAGCTCCTTTGAGTGTAGGTATTTAAAATTAAAAAATATGAGTAAAAGTAAAAAAATGTATTTTGTTTATCATATACCAAAAGTAAAAGTTGGTATGACACATGATCTTGGATCAAGAGTATTTGAAAAACAGGGTTATGATCCTTCGGAAGTTCAAATATTGTATGCTACTAGAAGTATGGAAGAAGCATCTGAATTAGAGATTGCATATCAAAAAAGCTTAGGCTATAAAGTAGATAGAATGTCTTACAAAGATCTTATGGGAACTAAAAAACCTAAAAGCTTTAAAATAAATGTAACTGATATGACTACAACGTTTCCTGTATGGAAGTTTGATATTAGACAGTATTTAAATAAAAATTTAGACGAAATTATAAATCTTAATACCGGAGAAAAAATAATAGTTACTGCTGAAGTAATTGATTGGATAGACGCAAACTCTGTTGATTCTATGTATACTAAAGGTAGAGCATTTATTTATAATAAAGCACTTCTTAAATTTATAAATCGCGGTAGTACACCAAATGACATTGATGTCAAGTATGATCTAGTTTCAGGTGAAACATCAACAAAATGTTCACGATGTATATTTGATGAAATAAGATTGTGGGCAACTGAACGTGGAATATATAAGAAAGGTGATGTTAAAACTCAATATGTTAAGCTACAAGAGGAAGCGGGAGAAGTTGCAAGAGCAATCATTAAGAATGATCCAGTTGAATTAAAAGATGGTATTGGTGATATGGTTGTTGTTTTAACTAACTTAGCACATTTAGCTGGTATGAATATAGAAGATTGCATACAGAGCGCCTACGATGTTATAAACAAGCGTAAGGGTTCAATGATTAACGGATCTTTTGTAAAGAATGAAACGCTTTAAAAGATCAAATAAGAAAGGTCCCGTCCGTGCTAAAAAAGCCAGTATGGATGGGATTCAATTTCGATCAGGCTTAGAGAAAAATACGTACATAGCTTTGAAAGAAGCTGGATTGTTTGAATTGTATGAAGTAGAAGTATTTCAACTTATAGAAGGCTTTACATTACCTAACATTTGCATAGAAAAACAAGCTAATGGCAAGGGTGAGTTAATAGATAGAGGGCAAAAAAAAGTATTAGGCATTAAATATACTCCAGACTTTACAGGTTATGATTATATCTGTGAGTGTAAAGGTAGAGCTAACGAAGCTTTTCCATTACGCTGGAAGTTGTTTAAACGTTGGTGTGTTAAAAACAAAGACACTAGACCTTTATATAAACCTCAAAATCAAAAAGACATAGCTATAATGATTAAACTTATATTAGATGGTAGGAAACAATAAACGATTAGCTAGGAAAGCTTATGGAGAGCGACAAATTGACAAGTGGGTCAAATGGTCTTGGGCAAATAGAGGCAAGATTATGTGGAAAGAATTAGTAATAAAATGGGAACAATACGAAATAAAATAAATAAAAAAAAATATGAATTTAAGTAATAAAATTTTAAGTGACATTACGGTGTATATGAAATACGCTAAATATTTACCAGAAACCAAGCGTCGTGAAACTTGGGATCAATTAGTTTTTAGAAATGAATCAATGCACATAAAGAAATTTCCTAATCTTAAAAAAGAAATCAATGAAGCTTACGAAGATGTTTATGCAAAAAATATATTACCCTCTATGCGTTCATTACAGTTTAGTGGTAAACCGATTGAAATATCACCGAACAGAATATATAATTGTGCTTATTTGCCGATTGAGTCTGTTGCTGCTTTTTCTGAGACTATGTTCTTGCTGCTGGGAGGCACTGGTGTAGGTTATTCTGTGCAACAGCATCATGTAAATAAATTACCAACAATAACTGTACCATTTGATAAACGTACTAAAAGATATTTAATATCTGATTCAATTGAAGGTTGGGCAGACGCTATAAAAATGCTAATGAAATCTTATTTAGGCAACAAAAGATCTTCTAAAATTGATTTTGATTATTCTGATATTCGCGCCAAAGGAGCAAGACTTGTAACGTCTGGAGGTAAAGCACCAGGACCTCAGCCACTTAAAGAATGTGTTGTTAAAATAATGGGTATAATGGACTCGCTTAAAGATGGAGATTCATTATCAACTGTACAAGCGCATGATATTATATGTCATATTGCAGATTCAGTATTAGCTGGAGGAATAAGAAGAGCTGCATTAATATCTTTGTTTTCATCTACTGATGATACAATGATTGGTTGTAAGTCTGGTGATTGGTGGGAGAAGAATCCTCAAAGAGGTAGAGCTAATAACTCTGCAGTTTTAATAAGACAGAAATTAACTAAGGATTTCTTTTTAGGACTATGGAAGCGAATTGAATTATCTGGATCTGGTGAACCTGGATTTTACTTAAGCAAGGATAAGGATTGGGGAACTAACCCATGTTGCGAAATTGCATTAAGACCATATCAATTTTGTAATCTTTGCGAAGTTAATGCTTCTGATTTAGACAATCAAGATGAGTTTAACAGAAGAGTTAAGCATGCTACTTTGATAGGAACAATTCAAGCTTCTTACACAAGCTTTCATTATCTTAGAAGCGTTTGGCAAGAGACAACAGAAAAGGATGCTTTAATTGGCGTATCAATGACTGGTATTGGATCTGGCGCTGTGTTAAAATTAGATATGGAACAAGCTGCATTTGTAGTTAAAGAAGAGAATATTAGAGTAGCTAAGTTAATAGGTATTAATGCAACAGCTAGAGCAACAACAGTTAAACCAGCGGGTACAACATCTTTAACATTAGGAACATCATCTGGTATTCACGCTTGGCATAACGATTATTACATGAGAAGAATTCGTGTAGGTAAAAATGAATCAATGTATAAGTTTCTATCTGAAAAACACCCTGAGTTAATTGAAGATGAATATTTTAGACCTCATGATACTGCTGTAATTGGTATACCACAAAAAGCTCCTGAAGGATCTATACTTAGAACAGAAAATCCTATACAACTATTGGAACGTATAAAACAAGTGTCTGAAGAATGGATATTTCCAGGTCATGAAGATGGCGCTAACAAACATAACATATCAGCAACCATAAGTATTAGAGATGATGAATGGGAAATGATTGGTGAATGGATGTGGCAAAATAAAGAATACTATAATGGTTTATCTGTATTGCCTTATAACGGAGGTACTTATATTCAAGCACCTTTTGAAGATATAACCGAAGAAAAGTATGAAGAATTAATGCTAGCGTTAAAGAATGTTAATGTTTCAGTTATTGAGGAAGACGACGATGAAACTGATCTGTCAGGAGAACTAGCTTGTGCTGGTGGTGCGTGTGAAGTTGCTTAAATTAAAAAAAGCCCATTACTTAATTGTAGTGGGCTTTTTAATTATAGAATTTATTAGGTGTGGTGGCCTGTTTTTTTAATTCTATTCATACTTTTTAAACATTAACATATAAAGGAACGAATTCCATTTACTCATTAACAATATAAGTAATTTTTTAAATCTTGAGTCTTTTTTGTCAGTCATAATTATTTGTTTTTGTTTTTCCTGTTTTTTATTTCAAAATACCAGCGATGTAAAGTATATCCAATAGATACAATTAACAAAGTTATTTTTAAAATAGTATCTACGTGAGTCATAGAAATAGCTATTGTGCTAAGATTTATTATATACATTTTCAAATCACCTATATTCATTGGTTAGTTATTTTAAAGAATTTTTTCTTTTTTTATTTTGTAATTTTATTATTGTTTTTACTCTGTCTTCTTCATATTTTAATAATCTTATTTGTTTTTTACTTAATCCGTATTTTGTTAATGAATCTATTTGTTGTTGTTTTTTAAGATCATAAAGCTCTTCTTCAACCGCGTCAGCAGAAGCTAATCCTTTTTTCTCTTGTCCTTCTAAACTTATTATTTTATTAACTCTATCTTTTTCTTTGGTTAACAATCTTATTTCTTTGTCGGTTAAGCCATAGGCTTTTAATGAATCTATTTGTTGAAATTTTTTAAGATCAGTTAAAGCTTCTGTTTTTTGTTCTAAAGAAGTCATAGTATCAAACTTTTCTTTTCCTTTAGCTGTTTTAATTTTTGCTTTTTCTACTGTTCTTTCTTCGTCAATTTCTGCTTTAGTAGATAATGTCCACTTAGGCCAACCCATAGTCATAAATAATCTTTCCCAGGGTTCATTACTAGAATCTAAAGCATCAGATACGTTAATTGCTTTTGTTAACAATCTATCGGTAGGAAGTGAAGTAGCAAAAGAAATTAAGTTTGCTCCTATGGCTAGTTCAGGAGAATCTAACGAAAATTCACCATAATCCATTTTATCTTTTCCGTATTCGTAAGCACTAGCCGCTCTAGATAACTTACTAGCTTTACTAGATAATGGAGGTGAAACAGCTAACATGCCCATTACTGCATAATACCTATAATCTTGATTTCTTTCTTTTTTACTTCTTTCAAGGAGCTTAATAGCGGTATTTTTTATAGCTACAAAAATTGCAGCTTTAACACCCATACCTCTAAGTAACCCATCAGCCATAGAATTAACTATTTTAGCTTTTTTGCCGTCTAAAACTTCTTCATCATCTTCTCCTCCCCACATTGCGGCAAACATAGCTTGCTGCATAAAGTTAAACAAAAGGTTTTGCATCCCGCCATAATAAACTATTTTAGCAAGATTAGCCTTGTCGCTTCCACGTCTATTATAAATGTCCTGAACGGATCTTTTAATTATTCTTGAATATTGTGACGATGTATTATTAAAAGCTAATATAATCTTACCAACGGAGCCCGCTTGCTCCATACTAATTTTAGATTGATCACTAGACTGCTGAGATGTTTCCGCTACACTTATAAATTCTTGCATTGCCTCAGCTTCTGCTTTAGCTTTACTCATACCACCTTTTACCAGTGCATTAACTTTTGTTCTATAAAAAGTTGCTCCACCTATTCCTATTGCTAAACTATCTGCATATTTAGTAGGTAAAAATCCTGCTTCTAATATTTTTGCTATTACACCTTGAATTCCGCTTTGCTTAGCTATTAAAGCAATATCAGCTTCGTTAATGTTTATTCTAGTACCATCTCGTCTATCAAGTAAGTAATCAGAATTCATTAGCATAACAAAATCCTTAGAATATTGTTTTATATTCATCAAAGCTTTACCTGCAGCTATTATATTATTATCTTCAAAGTTTAAAAAGTTAGTTGCAGACAACATCTGTAATAAAGCTGATCTATTATTAAAGAACATTATGTTACCTACAGCAGAATTAAGCCATGTTATTAAGTTATTACCAGCTTCATTATCTGTAACTGGAGCAGCACTTCTACCTGTTCTCATTCGTCTTAAAGAACTTTCAAGAGCTTTTACGTATTCCGGACCGTAAGCTGCTTCTAGTTTATTAAGGTTTTCTTCAGAAAATATTTCATCTACATTTTGTTGCCATACTTCAAGCAATTTTTTTCTACCTACAGAGTTTAAATTAGCTTGTAAGTCAATACCTATATTGCCATCCATCCAGTTTTTGGACGGAGCTTTAGAATTCATTCCTCTGTTAAGCTTTAATAATTCGTCAGCAAAAGCTTTTAATTCAGGATTAGCATTAACTTCGTTAACTAACACAGCTAAATCTACTTGAGATAAGTTAGGCATTTCTATGCCTTGTGAATTCCAAATATAAACCCTTATAGCTTGTTCCTTAGTAAACAAACTATCTTTCATGTTACCGTTTTCATCTTCAAATTTAAAAGATCTTTTTAAATTTTTAGGCACAATTTTTAACTTTTTCTTTATAGCATCGAATTCTCTTATACTGCGAACTCTAGCTGTACGCAATGCGGAATTAGCTTTAGCGTAAGGCTTAAGTAAATTGTCTTCATAAAACTTCATTTGAGCATTACCTAACTTACCTTTATTTAAAGTTTGATACAGTAAACCTAAAAAATCTTCAGCTGAAGGTGGAATAAATACATTAAGCTTGCCTTTAAATCTACCTTTAAGTTTTGCCTTGTCACTTTTATATCTTTTAAATGATTCAACACCTGTAGAGCCTTCTAAATATTTATTAAATTGACCGTCTAGTCCTTTGGATTCTTTTACTTTAGCTAAATTGGCTTCTTTAATTGCGTTTTCAATACGTTTTGATTCTTTAATGTTTTCAATGGCTTCTTGCACTTCAAAGCTTACTTTTTCGTAACCTTTTAACATACGAATTATTTTAGGAGTATATCTATTTTCAAGACCTACTTTTGCTAGCAAATCATCTACCTCTTTAGGTATCACATCTAAATATAAACCATCAAAAAATTCTTGAATGTTATCAACTTCACCTCTAGCGTAATCTTTTAGTTTTTCTTTTATTATTGCCATAGAAGTAACATGCTCTAGTACCAAAGGCCCATTTGATTTGTATACGTTTCTAAGATAAGATATTCTTCTTAGTGTACCCATTTGCCCTATAGACATTGCTTCTATAGCTGCAATTTTATCGTCAACAGTTTCTGCCGCGTTTATAATATCTAATACAACTTTTTGTAAAGTTTGAACTTCTTTAACGGAATTTTTACCGTAAACTTCAATATAATCAAAAGATTTATTTTTTATTTCCAGTAAAGTTGTTGGGTCATTTACAAATTCAATTGCTCCATTTGCTTTAATTTCATAAATAAATCCTTTACCGCCTCTCTTTACGAACTTAAAACCTAGTCCTTCAAAATCAACACCTTGATCTTCGATAGTTTCAACTAGTTGTTCATTTGTAGATATATCTTGATATTTGTCATTACGCCAAGCTCTACTAAAACCTTGTAAAAATTGTTTAACATCTTCATTAGTAGAGTTTTCGTTAAGCTTTTCTATGGCTTTGTTAAATCCTTGATTTCTAACCAACCATTTGTAAGATTTACCCCAAGCTTTACCTATACTATCTCTAATTGATTCTAAAGAAGCATCTGTACCTAATTTATCAAAATTATAAACAAGCTCTGCATTAAATAGTTTTCTTCCTAAGTCACCTAATATATTGTAAGATATGTTAGAAAGTTTTTTAAATTGAGCAGCTGAAGAAGGTGATTTTTTTCTACTGTTATACCATTTGCTAAATTCAAAATCAACTTCAGGGTTTAGTTTATTAATTCCACTAAGATCTATTTTCTTACTTTCCATTAAATTGTTCTTACCGGCCGCAAGATCCTTTACAGTCATTGGATCCAAGTTTACAGCAGGAGATCTACTAATTTCATTAGTAACCATACGGTTGTAAAGCTTTAAAACACCTAAAAGCGTTTGTCCTTCTTTTGATTTACCAGTTATACCTATTCGTTTGATAACTTTTCCATCAACCATAGTTCCACCGATAGCGTTAAGAATATCTTTATAAGCTTGTTTACCAACATTAGCTTTTCTGTTACCTACGCCAGTAGTTCCTCTAGTTATGTTTTCATAGGTTAATGCTACTAAATTTTTAGGTATACCAGTAGCTTTACCGCGATATCTTCCTTTAGATCCATCAGCGTACACATAATCATCGGCGGATAGCTTAGGTAAAAACTTAAATAATGTCTGTAGTATATTTTCGTCAGCATACCGCTCAAATTCTATGCCCTCATCTTTTAATTGAGATTCGTACGCATCGACTTGATTAAGTTCTACTCTTATTTCTTCTGTTTTGCCGTTCTTAGCTAGTTTAAGCACAGCGTAAGGCTTAGTAATTGCTTGAAGAACGTTGTTATAGCTTGTTGTATTTAAGTTACCTGAACGAGCCGTAAACACATTTAAAGATACTCCAAATATATCAGCCATTATATCGTCAACTAAACTAGGTAACTTCTTAAAATTTTCTATAGGTGAATTACCTACATTTTTTTCCCAAAATTCTTTTGTTTGTTCTAAAGCTAAATCATAAGCGTCCGCAGGTAAGAAAGAAGATATTTTAAATTTACCTTCCATAGTCATTTCAGGTTCATTATTTTTTTCGTCAAACATTATATCTTCAGTGCCAATGTTATTAGATACATTATCAAATCTTTGAGCTATACCTTGTACTTTGCTAGCAACACCCATGTCTGTAGCTAAAGGTAACATACGAAAATATCCTCTGTTAAACATTAGATCCTCTATGTCATTTGTAGTTTTTTCACCTAATCTATTTGTAGTGTTCTTTTTAAATTCATTAATAAGAGTAGTAACTACTACAGC